>OJRQ01000296.1_pt1 | contig 34512 bp, 31 predicted proteins | sample 1599271 | NCBI WGS metagenome assembly OJRQ01 (sample SAMN03922533, study PRJEB24848) | human gut metagenome | isolation source: stool sample | host: Homo sapiens | place: Germany | collected 2010-05 | reverse complement strand
GGTGCGACGGCTTCTGCCTGCCGGGCGGGCCGGATCAGGCGGAGTACCGCCGCCGCATCCGGCAGGCGGAGCGCATTTTCTCCGGCCACTACCGCCAGCTGACGGCGGAGCTGCAAACGGAGATGGAGGATGCGGCGGAGGAGCTGAACTTTGAAAAGGCCGCCGCCCTGCGGGACCGCATCCGGGCCATCTCCGTGCTGGGCAAGCAGCAGCAGGTCATCGCCGGGGTCTGCGCCGACACGGACGTGTGGGGCATATACGTGGGACAGGTGCGCTCCGGCTGCGCCGTGCTGCACATCGAGGACGGCAATCTGCTGGGCCGGGAGGTGGAGGTATTCCCCACCGCCGCCGATGAGGCCCTGCCGGCGGTGCTGGCGGCGGTGCTGCAGCAGTACTATCTGGAGCGTGGCGCACTGCCGTCGGAAATTCTGCTGCCGGAGCCGGTGGAGGACATGGAGACCCTCGCCGCCCTGCTGACGGGCCGGGCAGGCCACCGGGTGACTCTGCGGGTCCCCCAGCGGGGCGAGCGGGCAGAGCTGCTGCGGATGGCCGGGCGCAACGCCCGTGAGGAGGTGGAGCGCATCACCTCTGACGCCGAGCGGGTCAACAAGACGCTGGAGCAGCTCCAGCAGTTGGCGGACCTACCGGTGCTTCCCCGGCGGATGGAGTCCTACGATATCTCCCACACGGCGGGGCAGGACATGGTGGCCTCCATGGTGGTCTTTGCGGACGGCAAGCCTCTGAAGCGGGACTATCGCCGCTTCCAGATCAAGACGCTGGACCACGCCGACGATCTGCGGGCCTTACAGGAGGTGCTGCAGCGGCGGATGCAGCGGTATCTGGACGGGGACGAGCACTTCTCCCCTCTGCCGGACCTGCTGCTGATGGACGGCGGTCATCTGCAGGCCCAGGCCACGCAGCAGCAGCTGGAGTCCATGGGCATCCATGTCCCCATTCTGGGCATGGTGAAGGACGACCGCCACCGCACCCGTGCGCTGGTGACACCGGAGGGCCGGGAGCTGGGCATCCAGCAGAGTCCGCCGCTGTTTGCGCTGGTGGGCCGGGTACAGGAGGAGGTCCACCGCTTCGCCATCGCCTATCACCACGAAAAGCACAGTCGCAGCGCCATGACCTCCCGTCTGGACGGCATCCCCGGCATAGGGGACGTGCGGAAAAAGGCGCTGCTGAAGCACTTCAAGAGCGTCAAGGCCATCTCGGAGGCGGAGCTGCTCCAGCTGGAGGCGTTGCTGCCCAAGGCCGCCGCCCGTGCGGTATACGACCATTTCCATGAGAAAAACACCTGAAAGGAGAGGCCCGGCCAAAATGGCCGGGCCTCTCCTTTCATCGGATACAGGCAGAAGCTCCCGCAGCCGCCTTAAAATTCCATCAGATTCAGCCCCGTCTCCGGGTCGAACCGGCGCTCCACCGTGCCGTCCATGATCTCCAGCACCAGCTCACAGGTGGCGCTGATGACCGCCTCGTTCAGGTGTCCGCCCAGCACATGACCCTCCGTGTCCCCGGCGCTCATGTGGAGGTGGGCATAAAACTCCCCGTCCTTGGTGGTGATGGTCCCCACCAGCGAGACGATCTCAAAATCCCCCTGAAAGCGGTGGGCATGGTACTGCTTCTCCGCCGTGTGGAACACCCCCACTGTGAAGTCCCCCACGGCGCCCAGCCCGCTGACGGCCGCCAGCCGGATGCCCTCTTGCTCCGCCGCCCGGTGCAGCTGGGTCAGCACCTCCTCGCCCCGATCGATCCGCAGCACCATGCGGCTGCCAAAACGCTTATACTTCATCCCGCTCCTCCTTTCGTTCATAGGTCACATAGCGATACCGCAGACCCTGCTCCTCCTGCCACGGGGACTGCTCCGTGATGCGCCACAGCTCCGGCGCAGGCTCCGGGAAGAACACGTCCGCCCCGCCGTCGGCGTCGATCTGGGTCACATACAGCCGCCGGCAAGCGGGCAGCAGCAGGTGATACACCTGCGCTCCGCCGATGACAAAGGCATCCTCTCCGGCGGCGTCCAGCATCGGCTGCACCTCGTGGAACACCTCCGCCCCCTCCGGGGCAAGGTCCCCCTGCCGGGACAGCACCAGATTCCGGCGGCCCGGCAGGCCACGCCCCCCCGGCAGGGACTGGAGGGTCCGGCGGCCCATGACCACCGTATGGCCCATGGTCAGGGCTTTGAAGCGCCGTAGGTCGGCGCTGATGCGGAACAGCAGACCGCCGTCCCGCCCGATGCCCCAGCGGGCATCCACGGCTACGATGGCATCCATGGCTGTCTCCTTAAATGGCCACGGGGATCTTGTCCTCGAAGGGGTGGGGCTCGTAGCCCTCCAGCGAGAAGCTGTCCCGTGTAAAGCGGTAGAAATCCGTGACGGAGGGGTCCATAACAAACTTGGGCGCAGGACGGGGCTCCTTCTCCAGCATCCGCTCCACGATAGGCACATGGCGGTCGTAGATGTGGGCGTCGGCGATAACATGGACCAGCTCCCCGGCCTCCAGCCCCGACACCTGCGCCATCATGTGGACCAGTACGGCGTACTGCACCACGTTCCAGTTGTTGGCAGCCAGCATATCCTGGCTGCGCTGGTTCAGTATGGCGTTCAGGGTATGCCCGGACACGTTGAAGGTCATGGAGTAGGCGCAGGGGTACAGGGCCATCTCGTGCAGGTCCTGAAAGTTGTAGATATTGGTCATGATGCGGCGGCTGGCGGGGTTGTGCTTCAGGTCATACAGCACCCGGTCCACCTGATCGAACTCCCCCTCCGGATACCGGTGCTTCACCGCCAGCTGATAGCCGTAGGCCTTGCCGATGGAGCCGGTACCGTCGGCCCAGCTGTCCCAGATGTGGCCCCGGAGATCGTGGATGTTGTTGGACTTCTGCTGCCAGATCCACAGCAGCTCGTCGATGCAGGTCTTGAAATAGGTGCGGCGCAAGGTGAGAATGGGGAACTCCTCCCGCAGGTCGTAGCGGTTGATGATGCCGAATTTTTTTACCGTGTGGGCGGGCGCACCGTCATCCCAGTGGGGGCGCACCTCCAACTCCGTGTCCCATACGCCGTTGGTCAAGATATCCCGGCAGTTCTGGATAAAGCGTTCGTCTGCGTAGCTCATTGGGCTTGTCCTCCTGTTGCTGCTGTTGTTTTCTTCATCTTACCACAGGCCGCCAATGTTGAAAAGAAAAATTTCGGTCAGAGCCGAAAAGAGGCGTCTGTCGTCATGAGCGGCAGCGGCAGCTGGCAGAAGGGATTCTTATTTGTCCTCCGGCGGAATTTGTGGCATAATAGAGATACTTGCGTTGATTTTCAGAACAGGAGGAATCCCTTATGACATATGACGTTCTTATCATCGGCGGCGGCCCCGGCGGCATCTATACCGCCTGGGAGCTGCTGAACAAGCGCCCGGATCTGAAGCTGGCGCTGTTTGAATCCGGCCACACGCTGGAGCGCCGCCGCTGTCCCATTGACGGCGTGAAGGTCAAAAGCTGCGTTCACTGCCCCACCTGCGCCATTATGAACGGCTTCGGCGGCGCCGGTGCCTTTTCCGACGGAAAGTATAACATCACCAATCAGTTCGGCGGCACCCTCCACGAGCACATCGGCAAAAAGAAGGCGCTGGAGCTGATGGAGTATGTGGATCAGATCAACATGGAAAACGGCGGGGAGGGCACCAAGCTCTACTCCACCGGCAACACCCGCATCAAGAAGCTGTGTCTGGAGAACGACCTGCACCTGCTGGACGCCTCCGTGCGGCATCTGGGAACGGACATCAACTATGTGGTGCTGGAGCACCTCTATGCCGGGCTGAAGGACCGGATGGATATCTTCTTCGATACCCCCGTCCGCTCCGTGGAGAAGCTGGCGGACGGTTACGCCGTCACCACCGACAAGGAGCGCTATGAGGGCCGCACCTGTGTCATCTCCGTGGGCCGCAGCGGCAGCAAGTGGATGGAGGAGGTCTGCACGGCGCTGAAGATCCCCACCAGCTCCAACCGGGTGGATATCGGCGTGCGGGTGGAGCTGCCCTATGAGGTGTTCGCCCACCTCACCGACGAGCTGTATGAGAGCAAGATCGTCTATCGGACAGAGAAGTTTCAGGATCGGGTACGCACCTTCTGCATGAATCCCAAGGGTGTGGTGGTCAATGAGAACACCAACGGTATCGTCACCGTCAACGGCCACAGCTACGAGGACCCCGCTCTCCATACGGAGAACACCAACTTTGCCCTGCTGGTGGCCAAGCACTTCTCCGAGCCCTTCAAGGACTCCAACGGCTACGGCGAGAGCATCGCACGGCTGTCCAATATGCTGGGCGGCGGCGTCATCGTCCAGCGGTTCGGCGACCTGATCCGTGGCCAGCGCTCCACGCCCAAGCGGGTGGAGGAGAGCTTCGTCACCCCCACGCTGGCCGCCACTCCCGGCGACCTGAGTCTGGTGATGCCCAAGCGCATTCTGGACGGCATCATCGAGATGATCTATGCGCTGGATAAGATCGCCCCCGGCACCGCCAATGATGACACCCTGCTCTACGGCGTGGAGGTGAAGTTCTACAACATGGAGGTCCAACTGGACGAGAATCTGGAAACGCCCCACAAGGGTCTGTTCGTCATCGGTGACGGCAGCGGTGTCACCCACTCCCTGTCCCATGCCAGTGCCAGCGGTGTGTATGTGGCCCGGCACATCGCAGAGAGCCTGTAAAAAACAAAATCGCTCCGGTATGATACGCATAAAAGGACTGCCGCAAGGATGCGGCAGTCCTTTTATTTGTTTTTTGGGAAAACTATTCGCCCTCTCACCACTTGTTCTCCACCTTTTCGGCAAAGCCCAGAAAGTCCTTCACCCGGACAGGCGTGCCGTCGTCCAGCAGGGCCGTGCCGGTGAAGCGCCCGAACACCTGATGCTGGTCGGATTTGATGAGCTTCACATCCGTGCAGGCAGCCCGATCCAGAATGGGTGCAAAGTCCATCTCGAACCGCCCGTCGTCGGAGGTAAAGCGCCACGGGGCCAGATAGTTCTCCCGCTTCCCCGCCATGGGAATGTGGAAAGTCACCTGCCCCAGCTTGTGGGCCCTGCCGCCGTAAAACAGCATATTCTCGCTGGCGGCAGAGGTATCTCCGAAGCCATAGCCGATGTTCCAGCCGAAGGGAACGCCATCCACCTGCCCGGAGGCGCTGCCCCAGTACCATGTGTTGTGATATGTCCACACGCCCCGCCCCCAGTCCAGCACGCCGAAGGAGTCGGCGGGGTCAAAGGTGTATGTCTGCCCCCCGATACGCACCGTCCCGGCAGCCCGCATACAGTTGATTTTCTGGTTGTAGTAGAAGTGGCCGGGCTTGTCAAAGGGCGTGCAGATGACCATGGACTCCTCCGGCTCCTGCGTCAGCAGCAGGTGGCCCTCGATGGTGTCCCGGTTCAGGAAGTCCTCCATGCGGAAGGTCAGCTCCCGGCCGCCGGGGACATGGCGGAACACCAGCGCATGGCGCTTGCCACTGCTGGCGGTGTCTCCGGCGGCGGAGGTCTCCGGCAGGCCCGTCCGGCCCATGGGAAAGGCCCGCATGGGGCTGCGGGTCATCTGCCACCCCTCATCAAATTGCAGAAAGGAGATGGAGTCCAGCCCCATGTAGCCGTTGTCGGCAATGGTCAGCGCCACGGCAAAGTGGTCGTTGGCCACGAGGTAGTAGTCCCACTCCTTGATGCGGGCGACCGGAGCCTTGATGTCCGCCCGGCGATAGATGGGCAGCAGGCGCTTGGCGTAGCCCGGCTCCCGGAGATTGCCCTTTTCGTCCAGAAGCGGTGCGCTGGCGGTGATCTCATGCTGCATGGCGGTGTCCTCCTTTTGATCCGTTTGGGACCATTATAGCACACACCGGCACTGTGCGCTATGGTTTTCTTGCAGACTCTTTTGCCTGCTTTTCCAGCTCATGGGAAAAGTTACCCGCCGGAGGCAATCAAACATTTGAAAAAACACCTCCACCGCCAAAAAGAAGGGAAGCCCCGCAGGGCTTCCCTTCTCGTTTGCAAGTATGTAAGCCCTTCTCCTCACCCACGGGCACTCTCGGCGGCAAAATAGTCACGGGTCTGGCGGATATTCTCCCGGATCTGTTCCTTCAGCGCCTCCAGCGAATCAAATTTCTGCTCGTCCCGCAGGCGGCGGCAGAACTCCACCCGGATGCACTTCCCGTAGAGATCGCCGTCAAAATCCAGCAGGAAGGTCTCCACGGACACGGCGGTGCCGTCGGAGACGGTGGGGCGGGTACCTACGTTGGTGACCCCCGCCAGCGACGTGCCGTCCGGCAGATAGACCCGTGTGATGTATACGCCCCGGCGGGGCGCCAGCACATGGGGCGGAAAGGTGAGGTTCACCGTGGGGATGCCCAGCGTGCGGCCCAGCCGGTGGCCGTGGACCACGGTCTGGGTCAGGCAGTGGCGGTGGCCCAGGAACAGCGCCGCCCGCTCCACGTCCCCGGCCTCCACCAGCGTGCGGATGTAGGTAGAGCTGACGGTAACGCCCTCCAGCTCCACCTTGGGGATGATGTCACAGCCTATCCCCAGCTCCCGGCACTTCTCCTGCAAAAGCCGGGGATCGCCCTGATTCTTGTAGCCGAAGTGGTAGTCGTGGCCCGCCACCAGATGCACGGCCCCATGGCGCTTTACCAGCAGCTCCGTGATAAAATCCTGCCACGGCATGGTCATCATGGCCTCGTCAAAGGGGGCCAGGATCACCTGCTGAATGCCATAGATGCGCCGGGCCAGATCGGCCCGATCCTCCGGGGAGTTGATGAGGGGCATGGGGCGTCCGGTGACCACCTCCTTCGGTGGCCGGTCAAAGGTAAAGACGGCGGGGATCGCCCCCAGCTCCCCGGCCCGCTGCACCGTTTTTTGCAGCAGGGCTCCGTGGCCCCGGTGGACACCGTCGAAAAAGCCCAGGGCGATGACAGTACTTTCCAAATTCATTCACGCTCGGAAAAAGTTTTTGATGGAGGTCAGCACGCCGCCTTCCAGACGGCTCAGGCACAGAAAATCGCCCTCCGGGTCGTAGACCCGGTACTCCCCCTCCGGCAGCGGCTCCGACACGGAGACGGGATTGCCGTTGCGGCAGCGGGCCACAGCCCATGGGGTGGGCAGCACATAGGCCGGACGATCCCGGAACAGGGAGTCCACCGGCCGCAGCAGGGTCTCGCCCTCCGCCTGCACCTGCTCCAGCGTCACGGCGTCGGACAGGGTGAAGCCCGCCGCCATGGTGCGCCGCAGGGCGGCCATGCAGCCGCCGCAGCCCAGCGCCTGCCCGATGTCGTGGCACAGGGTGCGGACATAGGTACCCTTGGAGCACCGCACCCGCAGAACGTAGTCGCCGGGAGCCGTCTGCTCCACCAGCTCCAGGGCGTGGATGGTGACGGGCCGGGGACGGCGCTCCACCTCCTTCCCCTGCCGGGCCAGCTCATAGAGCTTCTTGCCGCCGATCTTGATGGCGGAGTACATAGGCGGCAGCTGGGAAATTTCTCCGGTGAACCGTGGCAGCACCGCCTCCAGCGCCGCACGGTCCGGCAGCTCCTCCGTCCGGTGCAGCACCTGCCCGGAGGTGTCCTGCGTGTTGGTGACAAGGCCCAGCCGCAAGGCGGCCAGATACTCCTTGTCCCCGGATTCAGCGAAGCTGACGCCACGGGTCGCCTGTCCCACAAACACCGGCAGCACGCCGGTGGCCATGGGATCCAGTGTCCCGGCGTGGCCCACCTTTTTGGTTTTCAGTATTCCCCGCAGCTTGGCGCAGACGTCCATGCTGGTCCAATCGGCGGGCTTGTCGATGATGATAATCCCGTTGGCCATAGTCGCTCCTTTTCAGGGGGCCAGCGGGCCGATGACCTGAGCGATGGCCGCCAGCACGGCGGACTTCGCCTGAGCCATGGTGCCGCTGACGGTGGCTCCCGCCGCTGCGGCATGACCTCCGCCGCCCAACAGGCGGCAGACCTCCGTGGCGTTGACACGGGGGCCGGTCCGCAGAGACAGCTTCACCGTGCCGGGGCGCAGCTCCCGCAGGGTCACACCGCAGTCGGTACCCTCCACCTGCGCCGCCAGAGCGCTGAGCTCCTCAATATCGGCATCGGTGGCGTGCAGCTCCTGCCGCAGGGACAGGGGGATCTGCATCACCACCACCCGCCCGGCGTCGCAGCGCTCCATACCCGCCACCATCCGGGCCTCCATGGCCAGACGCACGGCGCTCTTGGTGCGGAACAGCGCCTTGTTGACGGGGGCCACGTCGATGCCGCAGTCCATCAGCTGGGCTGCGATGCGGTGGCTGCGGGGGGTGGTGTTGGAGTAGACGAAGCAGCCGGTGTCCGTGGAGATGGCCACATACAGCGGCAGCGCCATCTCCGGCGTCAGGGGCGTCAGCTGCCGGAGGATATCGTACACGATCTCGCCGCAGGCGGCGCTGTCCGCCTCCAGACACGTCTCACGGGCGAAAAACTCCTGAGAGGGGTGGTGGTCGATAGCCAGAGCAATGCGGTCCTGATAGGGCCTGGCGTTCTCCGGCAGCAGCGACAGCGCCGCAATGTCCACGGAGACCACATACGCCGGTGCAAAATCCGCCTCCGCCAGATAGGGGGCGGCATAGGGGGCGTAGGTGGCCGTCAGCTCCGGGTTGGGCAGCAGATACGCCGTTTTGCCCAGCGCCCGCAAGCCGCAGCACAGGGCGGCGGCGGAGCCGATGGTGTCGCCGTCGGGGCGGACATGGGTGAGGATCAGCACCTGATCCATAGCCGCCAGACGGGCGGCGGCTTCCGCAGTGGTCATAACAGACACCTCCTCAGTCCTCCCGATCCTCTGGCAGCACGATATCGGCGTTCCGGGGATCGGCGGGCTTGACATGGTTCAGCATATCCAGAATGTGTGCGCCATAGGCGATGGAGTCGTCCACAAAAAATTGCAGCTCCGGGGTATAGCGCAGGTCGATGCGGCTGCCCAGCTCGTGGCGCAGATAGCCTGCGGCGGACTTCAGGCCCTTCAAAAGCCCCTTCTCGTCCGGGCAGTTCAGGGCGCTGACATAGATGCGGGCATAGCGCAGATCGCTGGTGGTGTCCACATGGGTGATGGTCAGCATACGATCCGTCACACGGGGATCCTTGACGGTCCGCAGCAGGGCGGAGAGCTCCTTCTGGATCTCGTCGTTGATGCGGCCGATGCGGTTGGATGACATAGACGGTTCTCCTTTCGTTGGATGTGGAAAAGAGGGCGGGCGAAGCGCCCGCCCTCTGGGTCTTGTGTTTGTCTGTTGCGGGGGAAATCGGAGTCAGAGCGCATCCGGCGGCGGTTCCTGTGTGGTATCACGGCTTCCCACGGCCATCTGCGAACTGTCCGTAGAAAGGCCGGTGCTTGCCGAACACCTCTCTCCACGGGCCACTCCCCCGTTTACTGGGGAATTTCCTCCATGGTGAAGGCTTCCACAATATCGCCTGCCCCATGAAACACGTTTCATGGGGACCCCGATCCACCATCCTTTGGTGGAAATGAATCCCGCCAAAGCAAGGTTTTGCTCCGCAAAACCCTTGTACGCACGACCTGCGGGCGCAGCACGGCTGCGCCGGAAGGCGACCGGAGACGGCGCATATAGGGCACTCTCCCCGTTTACTGGGGAATCTCCTCCATGGTGAAGGCTTCCACAATGTCGCCTGCCCCATGAAACCCGTTTCATGGGGGCCCCGATCCACCATCCTTTGGCGGAAATGAATCCCGCCAAAGCAAGGTTTTGCTCCGCAAAACCTTGTACGCACGACCTGCGGGCGCAGCACGGCTGCGCCGGAAGGCGACCGGAGACGGCGCATATAGGGCGCTCTCCCCCGTTTACTGGGGAATCTCCTCCATGGTGAAGGCTTCCACAATGTCGCCTTCCTTGATGTCGTTGAACTTCTCGATGGTCAGGCCGCACTCGTACCCGGCCAGAACTTCCTTGGCCTGATCCTTGAAGCGCTGCAGGGAGGCCAGCACACCCTCGTGGATGACGATGCCGTCCCGGACCAGCCGGACCTGACAGTCCTTGCGCTGGAGCTTACCGTCCTGCACGTAGCAGCCTGCCACGGTGCCAACGCCGGAGACCTTGTAGGTCTGGCGTACCTCGGCATGGCCCAGCAGCACCTCACGGAACTTGGGCGCCAGCATACCCTTCATAGCGGCCTCGATCTCGTTGATGGCATCATAGATGACACGGTACATCCGCATATCCACGTTGGCACGGGCGGCGGAGTCACGGGCGGCGTTGTCGGGGCGGACGTTAAAGCCCACGATGATGGCCTGCGACGTAGAGGCCAGCATCACATCGGACTCGTTGATGGCGCCCACACCGCCGTGGATGACACGGACACGCACCTCGTCGTTGCTGAGCTTCTCCAGCGAAGCCTTCACCGCCTCTACGGAGCCCTGCACGTCGGCCTTGACGATCAGGTTCAGGTTCTTCATCTCACCGGCCTGAATCTGGCTGAACAGATCCTCCAGCGAGACCTTGGTGACAGGGGCGTTGGCCTTGGCCTTCTCCTCGGCCTTGCGCTGCTCCACCAGCTCACGGGCCAGCTTCTCATCGGCCACGGCGTTGAAGGTGGCGCCGGCGGTAGGTGCCTCGCTGAGACCGGTGATCTCCACAGGCACGGAGGGCCCGGCAGAGGTGATCTTCTGGCCCTTGTCGCTGACCATGGCCCGGACACGGCCCACGGAGGTACCGGCGATGATGATATCGCCCTGCTTCAGCGTGCCGTTCTGCACCAGCAGCGTGGCCACGGGGCCGCGGCCCTTGTCCAGACGGGCCTCGATGACCGTACCCTGAGCGGCACGGTTGGGGTTGGCCTTCAGCTCACCCACCTCGGCGGTCAGCGTCAGCATCTCCAGCAGATTGTCCACGCCCATACCGGTCTTGGCGGAAATGGGGCAGACAATGGTGTCGCCGCCCCACTCCTCACACACCAGCCCGTACTCGGTGAGCTGCTGCTTGATGCGCTCGGGATTGGCCTCCGGCTTATCCATCTTGTTGATGGCCACGATAATGGGGATCCCGGCAGCCTTGGCGTGGTTGATGGACTCCACCGTCTGGGGCATAATACCGTCCTCGGCGGCCACCACCAGAATGGCGATATCCGTCACCATGGCTCCTCTGGCTCGCATGGAGGTAAATGCCTCGTGGCCGGGGGTATCCAGGAAGGTGATGGGCTTGCCGTTGATCTGCACCTGATAGGCGCCGATGTGCTGGGTGATACCGCCGGCCTCGCCGCTGGCCACATGGGCGTTGCGGATATAGTCCAGCAGACTGGTCTTGCCGTGGTCCACATGGCCCATGACCACCACCACGGGGGCACGGGGTACCAGATCCTTCTCGTTGTCCTTGTGGTCGTCGATGAGCTTCTCCTCGATGGTGACCACTACCTCCTTCTCCACCTTGCAGCCCATCTCCTCTGCGATGATGGCGGCGGTGTCGAAGTCAATGAGCTGGCTCAGGGAGGCCATGACGCCGTTTTTCATCAGGCATTTGACTACCTCTGCGCCGGTCTTTTTCATGCGGCTGGCCAGCTCGCCCACGCTGATCTCATCGGGGATCTGCACGGTAACGGGGGTCTTTTTGATGACCTCCAGCCGCAGGCGGCGCAGACGATCCGCCTCCTCCTGCTTGCGTTTATTGGAAAAACCGTTGTCCCGGCGCTTGCCGCCGTTGCGGAACTTCTCCTTGCCCTGGGTCTGCTGCTGGGCCCGACGGCCGCCGCCGGTGCGGCCCTCCGCCATGTCCTGCAGCTTCTCGTCGTACTTATCCAGATTCACCGCCGTGGCCTTGCGGGTGTCCACCACCTTGGTCTGAGGCACACGGGAGACGGGCTTGGTCTCCTGCTTGGCAGAATGGCTCTCCCCCTTGCCCTCCGGCTTCTTCTCGGCGGGCTTGGCGGCAGGCTGCTGCTTCTTCTCGGCAGGCTTGGCCCCCTCGGCGAAGATCACCTGAATCCCGGACACCTGATTGTGCTGGGTCAGATACTCAAAGATCAGAGACAGCTCCCGATCCTCCAAGACCTGCATATGGTTCTTGGGCGTTTCGGCGTACTTGGTCAAGATCTCCGTGATCTGCTTGGTGGGGACTCCGAAGTCCTTCGCCACCTCATGCACTCTATATTTGTTTCCTACGCTACCCAAATAAAGCCACCTCCATCTTTGTGATTACGAAATGTGCCGGAGCACAAAACTTACGATTTTTTCCGATCCCTGCCGGAGCCCTTGCCCTTTTTCACCGGCCGGGAACCGGCAAACCGCTGCTGCGGAGCAGCGGGGCGCCTGCGGCCCGGACGGGCCGGACGCCGGGGCTTTTCCTTCGCCGCCTCACGGGGCGGCTCCTGCACCGGCTGCGGCGGCTCCGGGGGAGCCGTGCGCTTCTTGCCCCGGCGCAGATTCTTCTCGTGCCGGGCCTGCTCCTCCCGCCGCTCCATGGCCCGCCGGGCCTTGATCTGCAGCCGCTGGGAGGCCTGCTCATAGTGCTCCGGATCCATGACTGCCAGCTTTTTCACGATGGCGTCGGCAAAGCCCACGTCGGTGACAGCCGCCATGGCGCAGCTGCTGCGGCCCAGCGCACGGCCCAGAGCGTCCTTGTCGGCGGGGATGGTCAGACACAGGCAGGCCCCCGTCTGTGCAAAGGCATACGCCCGGCGCACAGAGCCGGCCGCCGCATCCGACGCCACCAGAATGACCCGTGCGTGCTTGCTGCGGGCGGCAGAGCCCACCGGCTCCTCACCGATCTCCACACGGCCCGCCTTTTTGGCAAGGCCGATCATTGATAAAATATGCTCCATTACTCCCCCATCCGGGCCTCCAGCCCATCGTATACCTCCGCCGGGATGGTCGTCTCCAGCGCGCGCTCCAGCCCACGGGACTTCCGTGCCTTCCGCAGGCACTCCGGGTCGGGACAGACGTACACGCCCCGTCCGGATTTTTTGCCGGTGGCATCCAGCACGATCTCCCCCTCCGGGGTCTTGACGATCCGCAGCAGATCCCTTTTATCCCGCTTGGTACGGCACCCCACGCACTGGCGCTGGGGGATCTTCTTCACCTTCTGCATGACGGGCCTCCTCTCAGGATACGAACTTATTCATCCGCCCGGGACACGGGCTTGATGTCGATCTTATACCCGGTGAGCCGGGCAGCCAGACGGGCGTTCTGCCCCTCCTTGCCGATGGCCAGACTCAGCTGGTCGTCGGGGACGATGACCCGGCACACCTTGCCCTCGTCCGCCAGACGCACCTCCTCCACATCGGAGGGAGCCAGCGCAGCGGCGATGAACTCGGCGGGATCCTCGGAGTATTTGATGATGTCGATCTTCTCGCCGTGGAGCTCCTCCACAATGGCAGCCACACGCTGACCACGGGGGCCGACGCAGGCACCGATAGGATCCACGTTCTCGTCGGCGGACCACACCGCCATCTTGGTGCGGCTGCCGGCCTCACGGGCGATGGAGCGGATCTCCACCGTGCCGTCGAAGATCTCCGGCACCTCCAGCTCAAACAGCCGCTTGACAAGGCCCGGATGGGTCCGGGACACCATGACCTGCGGGCCACGGGTGCTGCGGCGTACCTCCACCAGATACACCTTCAGCAGCTGCCCCTCGGTGTAGCTTTCGGTGCTGACCTGCTCGTTCAGGCTCAGGATGCCCTCGGTAGCCTCGTTGCCAGTGCCGATGCGGAGATAGACGTTGCCGCTGCGGGGATCGATGCGGGACACGGTGCCGGTGAGGATCTCATGCTGCTTGGAGCCCCACTCGTCGTAGATCATGCCGTGCTCAGCCTCCCGCAGGCCCTGAATGATGACCTGCTTGCCGTTACCGGCGGCAATGCGGCCGAACTCCACATTCTCCACCGGGAAGCGCACCATACCGCCCAGCTCATACTTGGCAGAGATGCGTCGGGCCTCCTCCAGAGAGATCTGGGAGCCGGGGTTCTCCACCTCCTCCACGATCTCCTTCTGCACGAACATCTTCAGGTCACGCTTCTCCTCGTTGACCTCCACCACCACGTTCTCCACACCCTCGTGGTCCCGCTTATAAGCGGTGGTCAGGGCCTGAACGATCTTGTTCATCATAAAGTCCTGAGGGATGCCCCGCTCCTTTTCCAGCATTGCCAGTGCGGCAAAGATCTCATCGCATTTCATGATCGTAACTCCTATTCTTTCTGTCGTTGCTTAAAATTCCACACGCAGGCGCACCAGCGCAATGTCTTGCTTTTCAAACCGCAGGGGCTGCGCCGTACCCATATCCAGCTCCACGGCTCCGTTGTCGTAGCCCGCCAGCCTCCCGGCGAACTCCTTGCGGCCGTTGACGGGCTTATAGGTTTTCAGCAGCACGGGGCTGCCCATGAACTGCTGAAAGTCCGAGGGCCGCTTCAAAGGCCGCTCCGCTCCGGCGGAAGACACCTCGAAGATATAGCTTGCCTCGATGGGATCCAGCTCATCCAGCAGATCGCTGACCCTCCGGCTCACGGCCTCGCAGTCCAGAATGTCCACGCCGCCGTCCTTGTCCAGATACAGCCGCAGATACCACTGTCCCGCCTCACGGACATACTCCACGTCCCACAGGGTGCAGCCCTGTTCCTGCGCCACAGGCGCCGCCACCTCCGCCACCAGCTCGGTGATCTTCTTTGCCATAGGAACCTCCTGTCCGCCGTATTTTAAGGATGCAAAAATGACCAACAAAAAGAGCGGACGAATCGTCCACTCCCAGTCAATACCACCTTACTATGCAGTAAGTATAGCACGATTTTTCAGCGATTGCAAGAGCTTTTCCGGGGATTTTCCGTCGAAACCGGCTTTTTCAGGCGGTATTTTCCCCGCCCGAACGGGAAAACGGGACGCCGCAGCCCGCAGCGTCCCTCCCAAAGCGTTTTAAGTCTCAGCCCCGCACCCGCCGCACACCGCAGCACAGCAGGAAGATCAGCAGGTCTACCACCACCACTGAGGCCCCCACCGGAGTGCTCAGCAGATACGATCCGGTGAGACCTGCGCAGAAGCCCAGCACCGACAGCACCCCCGCCAGCACCACCACGCCCCGGAAGCTCTTTTCCACCCGCATGGCCGACAGTGCCGGGAAGATCACCAGACTGGAGATGAGCATAGCGCCCATCATCCGCATCCCCAGCACGATGGTCAGGGCCGTCAGCACCGACAGCAGGGTGTTGTATAGCCCCACCTTCCCCCCGGTGGCACGGGAGAAGTTCTCGTCAAAGGTGATGGCAAAGAGCCGGTGGTAAAACAGCACGAACAGCACCAGCACCCCCACGCACAGCAGGGCGCTGAGTACCACATCCGCCTGCGTCATGGCCAGAATGGAGCCGAACATATAGCTGTCCACGTCCGTGGTCATGCCGGTGGTGAGGCTGGTGACGATGACGCCTACCGCCAGCGAAGAGGCGGACACCACCGCAATGGCGGCATCGGCCCCCATGCGGCTGCGCTCCGTCATTCGCAGCAGCCCCAGCGCCGCCACGATGACCACCGGGATGGACACCGGCAGCGGCGCCCAGCCGCAGGCCAGCGCCACGGACAGCGCCCCGAAGGACACATGGCTCAGTCCGTCCCCGATCATGGAGTACCGCTTGAGCACCAGCGGCACCCCCAGCAGCGCCGCACACAGCGACAGCAGCACCCCGGCGGCAAAGGCCCGGACGATAAAGGGATAGGTAAACATCTCCAGCAGCAGCGTCATGTCCGCTCACCTCCGAACCGCCGCCCGTAGGGGGAGGCGAGATATTCCGCCGTTGTGCCGTGGAACCACTTGCCCTGCCCGGCATAGAGCACGGTGTCGGCGTATTGCAGGGCGCTCTGCAGGTCGTGGGTCACCATGACGATGGCCAGCCCCTCATTTTTGTTGAGATAGGCCAGCGTCCGGTACAGGTCCTGTGCGGCGGCAGGGTCCAGCCCCGTCACCGGCTCGTCCAGGATCAGCAGCCGCCGGGCGGCGCACAGCGCCCGTGCCAGCAGCACCCGCTGCTGCTGTCCGCCGGACAGCTCCCGGTAGCACCGATCCTTCAATTCCAATATCCCCAGCTTGCCCATGTGCATCAGCGCCTGCGACTTCTCGGCGGCGGAGTAGAAGAACCGCCGTCCATGGGCGCTGAGAAAGCCCGACAGCACTACCTCGCTGACGGTGGCGGGAAAATCCCGCTGAGCCTGAGTCTGCTGGGGCAGATAGCCCACCGCCCCTGCGGTGTCGCTTCGCTGGATGACCCCCTTCAGCGGCGGCAGCAGCCCCAGCAGGCTCTTGAGAAGCGTGGACTTGCCGGAGCCGTTTTCCCCCACGATACACAGGTATTCCCCCGAATGTACCGAGAAGGTCAGATGTTCCCACACGGTGTGTCCCTCGTAGCCCAGCGACACGTCCCGGCAGGACAGCAGCGTTTCCTTATCCATCAGGCAAGTCCCTCCTTCAGTGCAGCGACATTCTGCCGCATCATCGACAGGTAGGTGGCCCCGGCGTCGAAGTCCTGCCGGGACACGGTCTGGCAGGACTGGAAGGTCAGCACCTTGGCCCCGGTGGTCTCGGCAATGGCCTGCGCCACCTTCCGGCTGCTGAGCTCGATGGTATACACCACCGGAATGCCCTCCTCCTGCACCTTATCAATGAGATATTTCAGGGTAGCCAGCGACGGCTCCGTATCCCCGGCACAGCCGTGGAAGGCCGCCCGGTACTCCAGTCCATAGGTCTTACAGAAGTACAGCAGCGGGAACCGATCCCCGAACACCACCATGTGCCGATTGCCGTCGGCCACCACCTCCGTGAAGGCCTGATCCAGCTCCGACAGCTCTGCCAGATACGTCTCCAGCCGCCGGGCGTAGTTCTGTGCGTGTTCCGGGTCGGCCTCCTGCAGCGTCCCGGCAATGGCCCGGCACAGCCCCATGGCGATGCATGGCGACGTCCAGATGTGCTCGTCGTACTCCACCTCGTCCTCATGGCCGTCATCGTGGTCATGATGGTTGTCGTGGCCCGCCCCCTGCATCCCCTCCGCCAGTTCCTCCTCCAGCGGCTGGGCATAGTCCATAAGCCGCAGAGTGTAGGGGATCTCTTCCCCGGCGGAGTCCAGGATCTCCTCCACCCAGTACTCGCTCTCTCCGCCGTTGTAGACGAACACATCCGCCTGCGACAGCCGGATCACATCCAGCGGCGTTGGCTCGAAGCTGTGGGTCTCCCGTCCGGCGGGTACCAGCAGCTCCGCCTCCACGTCCTCCCCGCCGATGGCCCGCACAAAGTCGTAGTAGGGGAACAGGGAACACACTACCCGCAGCTTGCCGCTCTCCGGCTCTGCCGGACGGGCGGCGCATCCCACCGCAGGGAGCAGCACCACCGCCGCCAGCACCGCCGCCAGCAGCCGCCTCATGACAGCTCCTCCCCGCTGCACCGGTCGCACAGACCGTAAAACAGCGTCCTGCGGGGGTTGATGCGGAAATGATGCTGCTGCAAAACGTGCTGATACAGCTCCCCCAGATGGCCGCAGTCCATGTGCTGGATGGCCCCGCACACCTCGCACTTCAGCAGGATGCAGTCCCGGTGAGCGTGACAGTCGCAGTACTGCCAGCAGGCCCCCTCGTCCGTCACCAGCTTGTGGACCAGCCCCTGCTTCTCCAGCCGCTCCAGCTGGCGGTATACGGTGGTCAGTCCCACGGACTGACCGCCGCTGCGGAGCCGGTCCGCCAGTGCCATGGCCGTGGCGCAGCCGCCGGGGCAGGCGGCGATGCAGTCCAGCACTGCCTGCTGCTGCCGGGTCATATAGGTCATATGCGTCACCTCGCAGATTTGAAAATGAAAACCGTTTTCAGATTATAGCAGGTATGAGAGAAATGTCAATCCTTTTTTGCGGAATTTTGTGCTTCGCTCCCCGGTGGTATCCTTTCCCCGCAGTCTTTTCTCCTTTTGTCTCCGGCGGCATATTTTTCCAGTAGTTTTTTCTTCGATTGCCTCCGGCGGCCCACTTTTCCCAACAGCTGGAAAAGTGGGCAAAAGAGCCGCCAGAGACCAATGGTCTCTGGACTCCCTTTACTCTCAAGAGTTTCGTTTGTTATGGGCCATAAAGGGAATTGACGCAGCAACAGACCCGCTGCCGCTCCCGGCTCAGCCGAAGAAAATGATGCGTCTACCGCCGGAACATACGGATTCCCCACGGTAGAACAGCAATCTCTTTCACCCTCACAATGCAGCGGCAGCGTGAGTAGAAGGCAGTCAATTCCCTGCTTCGGCGGGACTTAGGATGCAGCTCTTGTACACAAAAAGGAAGTGCAGAAACCATGGGTTTCTGCTGGCGTTCTTTGGTGACTTTCTTTCGCTATTGAAAGAAAGTCACCCGTCGGAGACAAAAGAAGAACGAGCAGCCGGAGGCAAGAAAAAGCTATTGGCAGAAACCACCCCCCGTATCCCCCCAAAAGAACACCCCCTCCTCCTCCCGCATACACTGTCACAGGAACATTCCGGAAAGGAGCCATTTCCATGCCCAAGATCTATCTCAGTCCCAGCACCCAGGAATATAACCCCTACGTCACCGGCGCCGGGTCAGAGGAATCCTTCATGAACCTGCTGGCCGATGCCATGGAGCCCATTCTGCTGCTCAACGGCATCCAGTTCTCCCGCAATACGCCGGACATGACCGCCGCCTCCTCCATCCGGCAGGCCAACGCCGGACAGTACGACTTCTATCTGGCCCTCCACTCCAACGCCTCCGGCCCCGGTGCCGAGGGCCGGAGCCGGGGGATCCTCGCCTTCTACTATCCCACCAGCGCCAACGGCCGCCGGGCGGCGGAGCTGTTCGTGGAAAACCTCCGGGACATCTACCCCCTGCCGGAGAAGGTGTCCACACGGGCCACCACCTCTCTGGGAGAGGTACGCCAGCCCCGGTTCCCCTCGGTGCTGTTGGAGCTTGGCTACCACGATAACCCCGACGATGCCCTGTGGATCCAGGAGAATATCCCCCGCATCGCCGCCAACCTGGTGCTGAGCCTCACGGAGTACTTTGGCCTGCCCTACACCGCCCCCACTCCCCAGCCGGGTCAGGTATCCACCGTCTCCGGCGGCCCGGTGAACCTCCGCTCCGGCCCCTCCCTCACCTCCCCGGTAACGGCCCGGCTCCCCGACGGCGACGGCGTGACGGTATACGGCCGCTATCAGGACTGGTACGTGGTGTCCCACGGGGAGCATCTGGGCTACGTCAGCGCCCCCTTTATCCGCCTGTCGTAAGGCATCGGCAAAATCTCCCCGGCGACCTGCGAAAATAATAAACAGAATGTGGTTTTTCTCTTGACAGTTTTGCACAATTCGATTAAACTATTAGGAAGATTATCATCGGAGATTCAAGGGGGATCTTCGGTTATTTTCTGCCCTGAACGGAGCTATCCGTTTTCATACGTTAAAACAACATAGGAGGAATATCTGTCATGACGACAATCGGCTGGATCGTATCCGTTGCTGCCTTCGTCGTTGCGGCGGTGATCTTTTTCCTCCTCGGTATTCGCTATCGCAAAAGCGTAGCGGAAAGAGAAATCTCCAGTGCGGAGGAAGAAGCCACCCGCATTATCAACGAAGCCATCAAGAGTTCCGAAAATAAAAAGAGAGAAGCACTTCTTGAAGCCAAAGAAGAGATTTTGAAAAACCGCAGCGAATACGAGAGAGAGGTCAAGGAGCGCCGTGCCGACCTGCAGAAGCAGGAGCGCCGACTGCAGCAGAAGGAGGAAAACCTCGATCACAAGATGGATTCCATCGAGAAGAAAGAGGAAGCTCTCACCGCAAAACACGCCGCCGCCGACAAGGCTGCGGAGGAGATCAAAAACATCAAGCACAGCCAGATGGAGATGCTGGAGCGCATTTCCGGCTTCACCGCCGATGAGGCCAAGGATTACCTGATCGCTCAGGTGGAGTCGGATGTCACCCACGAGACTGCCATCAAGATCAAGGAGATCGAGGCTCGCGCCAAGGAAGAGGCCGATCAGCGGGCTCGTGAGATCGTGGCCACCGCCATCCAGCGGTGCGCCGCCGACCATGTGGCCGAGATCACCGTCAGTGTGGTTCCCCTGCCCAATGACGAGATGAAGGGCCGCATCATCGGCCGGGAAGGCCGCAACATCCGGACGCTGGAGACCCTTACCGGCGCCGATCTCATCATCGACGACACGCCGGAGGCCATCACCGTCTCCTGCTTCGAGCCGGTGCGGCGCGAGGTCGCCCGTCTGGCTCTGGAGAAGCTCATTGCCGACGGCCGCATCCATCCCACCCACATCGAGGAGATGGTGGAGAAGGCCCGCCGTGAGGTGGACGCCGTCATCCGCTCCGAGGGTGAGCGGGCCGTGCTGGAGACCGGCGCCCGGGGCATCCACCCGGAGCTGCAGAAGCTGCTGGGCCGCCTGCACTACCGCACCAGCTACGGCCAGAACGTGCTGCAGCACTCCATCGAGGTCAGCCACATCGCCGGTATGATGGCGGCGGAGCTGGGCGCCGACGTCCAGACTGCCAAGCGTGCCGGTCTGCTGCACGATATCGGCAAGGCCGTGGACCATGAGATGGAGGGTACCCACGTCTCCTTGGGTGTGGAGTTCTGCCGGAAGTACCGGGAGAAGGAGGACGTCCTCCACGCCATTCAGGCCCACCACGGCGACGTGGAGTGCAAGACGCTGGTGGCCTGTCTGGTGCAGGCAGCCGATGCCATTTCCGCCGCCCGGCCCGGCGCACGCCGTGAGAATCTGGAGAACTATATCAAGCGTCTGGAGAAGCTGGAGGAGATCACCAGCAGCTATCCCGGCGTGGAGAAGAGCTACGCCATTCAGGCGGGCCGTGAGGTTCGTGTCATGGTGAAGCCCGAACAGGTCTCTGAGGATCAGATGGTGATCCTGGCCCGTGAGCTGGCCCACCGCATCGAAAACGAGCTGGAGTATCCCGGCCAGATCAAAGTTCACGTGCTGCGTGAGACCAAGGCTGTGGAATACGCCAAGTAAACATCCTTCCATACGGCTCATCCCCAACGGCGCACCGCAGCAGTGGTGCGCCGTTTCTTTATGCCCTTCAACTTTGCTTTAGGAAGCGGTGGTATCCTGTCCTCAAAACCCGAAAAATCGAGGACTCTGCCATGAAACGTATCCCACTCATTCTTTCGCTGGCCCTGCTGCTGTTGCTGCCGGTCATTGCCCTGTATCCAATGCTCCATGCCTCCGCCGAAAAGGATGGTGTCGATAGCAGCACAGCCATTCAGGAGGCCGCCCCATCGGAAGCCGCCCCATCGGAAGCCGCCCCATCGGACAGCGCCGTCGCTGCCCCCGCCGCTCCCGTCGCCGTCAGTGGTTCTATCGACACCGATGATTTTCCCCTCACCGGCGGCCAGCAGCAGGCGCTTCACCGCTATATGACCGCCTACTATACCACGCTGGGGGACCTGACGGATCCGAACACCGACGGCGTATTCTGCACCGATGACATCGCCGCCTATGAGCAGGCGGTTGGGAATGATCCTTCGCAGTCTCGGCCGGGGATGATCCTCTGCATCCTTGGCTGGAAATAAGCCCTATCATCTCCGGCCGGGAATAAGACGTTGCGCCCTGACAGTTTTGTGGTATAATAGGACTGTCAGCGGACAGAGCCATGTCCAGTTACCATGTCCACTTTTATCCGCAGAATGTACCAATTCACCGGGAGGATACCCTATGGAATTTCGTGTGCTGGCACTGGGAGATGTTACCAGCGAGGATGGCACCCGCCATCTGGCCCGTACTCTGCGTCCCTTTCAGAAGGTCCACGGCGTGGACTTCACCGTGGTCAACGGTGAGAACGTCTCCGGCGTAGGGCTGACCCCGGATCAGGCGGAGGATCTCTTCGCCGCCGGCGCCGATGTCATCACGCTGGGCAACCACACCTGGGGCAAAATGCAGATCGCTGACTATTTGGAGGACAGTCCCTACATCCTACGGCCTGCCAACTTTTCCCCCCGCACGCCGGGCCGTGGCGTGGGAGTCTACGACTGCGGCCGCTTCCGCATCCGGGTCATCTCCCTCATCGGCCGCTGCGATCTGTCATGGGGCAGCGATAACCCCTTTACCACAGCGGACCGCCTGCTGGCAGAGCCGGACGCTCCCACCTTCACGGTGGTGGATTTTCACGCTCAGGCCACCAGCGAAAAGCTGGCCATGGCCTACTATCTGGACGGCCGGGTCTCCGCCCTGTGGGGGACCCACACCCACGTCCCCACCGCCGACCAGCGGGTGTTCCCCAAGGGTACCGGCTACCTGACGGATCTGGGCATGACCGGTGCCGTGGAGTCGGTGCTGGGCATCCAGCCCCAGCAGTCGGTGGAGATGTTCTTAGGCGGCCTGCCGGGCCGCTTCCGCCCCGCCTCCGGCCCCTGCAAGGCTCAGGGAGCGCTCTTCACGCTGGACAGCGCCACGGGCCTGTGTACAGCGGTGGAGCGGGTGGATATCCGCTGACGGCCCGGCATTTGTCACGCAAAATCCGTCACATAGAAGCTGTCACACAGGACCCGTTCCGTAGGTTCTGTCACATAGGAGAAATGAGCCATGTCTGTTGAAAAGGTCCGGGCGTACCTGACGCCCTATGGGGTGGCCCAGCGCATCCGGGAGCTGGAGGTCTCCAGCGCCACGGTGGAGCTGGCCGCCGCCGCTCTGGGGGTGGCCCCCGCCCGCATCGCCAAGACCCTCAGCTTCAAGGTGGGAGAGCGGCCCATTCTGGTGGTGGCCGCCGGGGACACCCGCATCGATAACGGCAAATACAAGCACTTTTTCGGCGTCAAGGCCAGGATGCTGACGCCGGAGGAGGCCGTGGAGCGCATCGGCCACGCCGTGGGCGGCGTATGCCCCTTCGCCCTGCCGGAGGACGTGTCCGTGTATCTGGACGAGTCTTTGCGGCGGTTTGAGACGGTGTTCCCCGCCGTGGGCAGCGCCGCCTCTGCCATCGAGCTGACCTGCCCGGAGCTGGAGCGCTGCTGCGGAGAGCGGTTCTGCCGATGGGTAGACCTCTGCCGTGGCTGGCAGGAGGCATAAAAGGAGGACGCTATGGCAAAAATTCTACACACGGCGGACTTCCATCTGGACAGCGCCTTTACCGCCCTGCCGGAGGAGAAGGCCCGGCTGCGCCGTCAGGAAGCCCGCCAGTTAACAGACCGGCTGGTGGACTACGCCAATGACCACGGCGTGGAGCTGCTGCTGCTGGCCGGGGATCTCTTTGACTCCGACCAGCTCTACGGCCAGACGGCACAGGAGCTGGCCCGGTCGCTGGCCCGCTTCCGGGGCCACGCCGTCATCGCCCCCGGCAACCACGACTTCTACGCTGCCTCCAGCCCCTACGCCCGGCTGCTGTGGCCGGAAAACGTCCACATCTTCCGGGAGGAGCGGCTCCAGCGGCTCCCCTTCCCTCAGTACGGCTGCGTAGTATACGGAGCCGCCTTCACCTCCCCCGACGCTCCCGCCGGGATCCCCGGCTCTCTTGGCCCGGAGGATGAGGGGCTGGCCCGCATCCTGCTGCTCCATGGAGAAGTGGGTGTGCGGGACAGCCGCTACCGGGCCATGACCCTGAAGGACGTGGAGCAGAGCGGCGCCGACTATCTGGCGCTGGGCCACGTCCATGCCTTTGGCGGCGTGCAGCAGGCAGGGCGCACCTTCTGGGCCTATCCGGGCTGTCCGGAGGGCCGGGGCTTCGATGAGCTGGGGGACAAGGGCTTCCTCACCGGTACCGTGGAACCGGGGCAGGTGAAGCTCACCTTCGTCCCTTTCGCCCGCCGCCGGTATCAGTGGCTGACGGCGGACGTCACCGGCACAGATCCGCTGGAGGCCCTGCGCCGGGAGCTGCCCCCTCACCCGGAGACGGACATCTTCCGCATGGTGCTCACCGGCGAGACGGAGGAGCCGCCCCGGCTGGACGCCCTCTATGACGCCCTGTCCCCGGACTGCTTCTATCTGGAGCTGCAGGACCGCACCACCCGCTGCCGGGATCTGTGGGAGCACTGCGGAGAGGACACCCTGCGGGGGTTGTTCCTCCGGGATCTGCGCCAGAGGTACGACGCTGCTCCGGAGGAGGAGAAGCCCCGGCTGCTGCAGGCCGCCCGATTTGGCTTGGCGGCACTGGAAAACCGAGAGCTGTAAAGTGCTTTCAATTTACTGCCCACGGCGCAGGCCGTGAGAGAGGAGCCCGCCCCATGAAAAAGATCCTCATGATCGGCACCGGCGGCACCATCGCCTCGGAGATGACGCCGGAGGGCCTGACACCGGAGCTGAACACCCACCAGCTGCTGGCCTATCTCCCCCGCATCGCCCAGCTGTGCCATGTGGACTGCATCCAGCTGTACAGTCTGGACAGCACCAGCATCCATCCCACCCACTGGCTGGGGACGGCCCAAGCCATCCGGGAGCACTACGACGAGTACGACGGCTTCGTCATCAGCCACGGCACGGACACCATGGCCTATACGGCGGCGGCCCTGAGCTATCTGGTTCAGGACAGCCCCAAGCCCATCATCCTCACCGGTGCCCAGAAGCCCATCTGGTTCGACGGCACCGACTCCAAACGCAATCTTACCGATGCCTTTCTCTACGCCTGCCGGGGCTGCGGCGGCGTGCAGATCGTCTTTAACGGCCGGGTCATTCTGGGGACCCGTGCCCGCAAGACCTACTCCAAGAGCTTCCGGGCCTTCTCCAGTGTCAACTACCCCGATCTGGCGGTGGTACAGGACGAGCATCTGCTGCAATACATCCGTTGTGAGAGCCGGCCACGGCCCCTGTTCTATGACCGGCTGGATCCCAATGTGGGGCTGCTGAAGCTGATCCCCGGCACGGAGGATGCACTGGCGGAGTTCATGCTGGACCGCTACGACGGCCTCATCATCGAGAGCTTCGGCGTAGGCGGTCTGCCGGAATACGACGGCGGACACCTGTATGACGTGGTGCGCCGTGGGGTGGAGCGGGGCAAGCTGGTGGTCATGACCACCCAGGTCCCCAACGAGGGCAGCGACCTGATGGTGTACCATGTGGGGGGACACCTGAAGAGCACCCTCCGGCTGCTGGAGGCCTACGACATGACCACCGAGGCCGCCGTGGCCAAGCTCATGTGGATCATGGGGCAGACCCGTGAATTTTCGGAGGTGGAGCGGCTGTTTTACCAGCCTGTGGCGCAGGATATCCTCCGGTTCGGAGACGAATAAGGCGTTTACTCCGGCGGGACACTGGGTGTGTCCTGCCGGAGTATTTTTTTGCGCTCCGGTGCAGACTAACAGGGCAAAAAAGGGAGGCGGACAGTCAGCTGTCCGCCCCAAGTGAGGAGAAAAAATGGATAAAGCATCGAAAACGCCGTCCCTCAGACAAGGGCCAGCACCAGCCACAGCAGGCCGATGACACCGCCGCCCAGCAGCGCCGCCATCCATGTGGTGAGCCGTCTGCGCCGGGGCGGAGCCCCGTGGGTGCGGGCGTAGCTCTTGGCGATGCGGACCGCCTGCTCCACCACCTGCTGGGATGAGACGCCGCCGCCTGCGGCGTCGTTGCTGAGAATAAAGATCGCCTGCTCGAAAATATGGGGATCGGGGGACTCCACCACGATCACCCGTCTGGAAATACCTTTTACCAAGGCCACGCCCTCCTCTGTCCGGTGATGTTTGACAGATAGAGTATTTCCGGCGCCGGCGGCGGTTATACCTGCCGGGGGTGGTTTTCTCCCGGCAGGGGCAGGTGTACCGCCAGCACGGCGCAGTCATCCTCCAGTCCCCTGCGGCTGCGGGATTCCGAAAGGATCAGTGCCGTCAGGGCGTGGACGTCAGTGCCGTTCCACCCCACCAGCAGATTTTGCAGCCACTCGTCGCTGTTCTCGTCGGCGATGCCGTCGGAGATCATGACAAAATAGCTGCCTGCCGGGAGGGCCAGCCGAGTGACCTCCGGCGGCTCCGTCGTGGCCTGCAGTCCCGCCGGAAGGGAATGGGCGGTGAAGCGGGTAACGTGAGCGGTGTGCTTGAGATAGGAGGGCGCAGCGCCGTATTTATAGAGGGTGGCCTCGCCGGTGGAGCGGCGCAGAGCCAAAAGATCGATGGTGGTGAAGGCCCCGCCGGTCTCCCCCCGCAGGGCCAGCGCCGAGTTCAGGGTCTTGAGGGCCGGAGCCGCTTCAATGCCCGCCCGCAGGAACTGCTCCAGCAGCCGCACCGTCAGCGCCGCCTCCCGGTGGGCCTCCGGGCCGCTGCCCATGCCGTCGGAGAGCAGAAGGTACAGCATCCCGCCGGTCTCCACCGTGGCCAGCTGGTCGCCGCACAGCTGCTGTCCCTCCTTGGGACGCAGGGCCGAGGACACTCGATAGCCCACGGGGCCGGTGGGCTCCTCCGCCGGGGCGTGGGCCGCTGCCGCCAGCAGATCCCCCATCTGGGCGTACTGCTCCTGGGCCTGACGGCGGGAGCAGGCCAGCTGTCGATGGTACTGGCGGCGCAGGAGGAACAGCCGCAGCTCCCCGTTGACGGCGGTGACAAACTCCCGCAGATGGACGCACCGGGCGGTGAAGTACAGGGGGAAATCCTCCGGCTGGGCCGTGCCGCGGCGCAGCAGCGCCGGGCAGGCATCGTTGAAGGCATTGTAGGTGGCGTTATAGTTCTGCTGCCAACAGATGGCGCACAGGACGCAGGAGCGGCACACCTGCTCCGCCGCCCGATCGAAGATCACCGAGGGATTCTCCGGCGGGGCCGGGGCCGTGTCCCGGAAGAAGCTGTCGTACAGGGAGCGCAGAGCCGCAGCGGACTGCTCCAGCCGGCGGGGCTTTGCCGTCTCTCCGGGTGCATCCGCCCGGGCGGCACGCTCTGCGCAGGGAGGCAGCCAGCGCCGGGGCAGCAGCAGATAGGCCGCACCGCCCGCCAGACATGACAGCAGCAGCTGTCGGGGCGGGCCGGCATCCAACAGCACCGCAAGGGTCATGATGGGCAGAGAAAAGGCCGCCGCCGGGAGGATGCGGGGCAGACGGCCATAGAAGGCAGCCAACGCTCCGCCGCAGCCGTAGGCCACCGTCAGCAGCAGCGCCGGGGTCTCCGGCACCAGATCCGCCGCAAGGCCCGCACAGGCCCCCGCCAATCCCACCGTCAGGGGCGGCAGACGGCGGGAGAGGAGCAGCAGCTCCGCCATCAGCAGGGCTTTCCCCACGGAGAACAGACCCTCTACCGTCACCGGTACCAGTGCCAACGACAGGGCGGCGGCGTACAGCAGTCCCTTTTGCCGGAGGGTCGTGCCGTGGGCGGTCAGCAGGGCCGTGGCTGCCGCCAGCAGCGCCGAGGCTGTCAGGCACAGCACCCACTGGCTCAGGGGGCGGTACAGCAGGTACACCGACTGGATCAGCAGCTGGGAGAGGGCCGCCGTCAGGGGCCGGAAGGCGGGGCGGCGGTAGAACTTCGTATCACAGAAGGCCGTCTGGGCGGCAAAGAGCAGCACGGCAGCGGCGGCATGGCGCAGCCCCGGTTGAAAATCCAGAAACAGCAGCGCTCCGCCGGTAACACCCAACAGGGAAAGCAGGCCCGGCAGGCCCGGCCCTGCGGCGGCGGCCGCCGCCAGACTGAAGGGGGCGTACAGTCCTCCCAGCCGGGCAGCGGTGAGGACGCAGCAGAGCGCCGCCTGCCCCAGCAGCGTCAGGATGCGGCGGAGCCGTCTGCCGGGCAGCGGGAGGTAAAACTTCATGGACAAGCCCTCCTTTTTCCCCTATTGTAGCCACCGGCGGCGGGAAAAGCTGTCGGGAAATGGAATCCGGCGGATTTTTCCGTGGGAGGCGGTGTTTACGGCGGCAGAAAGCTGTGATATAATGAAGAAACCTTGACAGAAAGCAGGTGGCCGCTATGAAAGCGCAGCGTCCCTATCCGCAGATCACCATCACCCCCAAGGGGGAGGCCGCTCTGGTGGGCGGACACCCATGGGTCTATGAGGGGGAGGTCACGGGACTCAGCGGCCCCGTGTCCGACGGACAGCTGGTGGACGTCATCAGCCGCCGGGGCAGTTGGCTGGGCTGCGGCTTTTTCAACAGCCGCTCCCGCATCCGGGTACGGGTGCTGTCCCGGAACCCCAACGACCGGTTCGACCGGGCCTTCTGGCGGCGGCGCATCCAGTACGCATGGGACTATCGCAAGACCGTCATGGGGCCGGAGGATAGCCGCTGCTGCCGGATGATCTTCGGGGAGGCCGACGGCTTCCCCGGTCTGACGGTGGACCGGTTCGAGAGTGTGCTGGTGGCACAGGTGCTGTGTCTGGGCATGGAGCTCATCAAGGAGGAGCTTTTCTCCCTGCTGCTGGAGGTGCTGCGCTCCGACGGACAGGACGTGGTGGGTGTATATGAGCGCAACGACGTGGCCATCCGTGATCTGGAGGGCATGGAGCAGGGCAAGGGCTGGCATCCTGTGAACGGTGAAAAGGCTCCGGACTTTACAGCGGTGGATATTGAGGAAAACGGCATCCGCTACACCGTGGACTTTGAAAACGGGCAAAAAACCGGCTTCTTTCTGGATCAGAAGTACAACCGGCAGGCGGTGGCCAAGCTGGCCCGTGGCCGGACGGTGCTGGACTGCTTCACCCACACCGGCTCCTTTGCCCTGAACGCTGCACGGGGCGGAGCCAAGCACGTCACGGCGGTGGACGTGTCGGAGTTCGCCGTGGCGTGTGCCAGGGAAAACGCCCGGCGCAACGGGCTTTCCGACGTGATGGAGTGCGTGGCGGCCAATGTGTTCGACCTACTTCCCCAACTGGAGCAACAGCCCAAGCGGTACGACTTCATCATTCTGGATCCCCCGGCCTTCACCAAGAGCCGCAAGACCACCCAGCGGGCCATGACCGGCTATAAGGAGATCAACTACCGGGCCATGCGGCTCCTGCCACGGGGCGGCTATCTGGCCACCTGCTCCTGCAGCCACTTCGCCACGGAGGAGCTGTTTTTGAAGACGCTGCGCTCGGCGGCCAAGGACGCCGGGGTGCAGCTGCGGCAGATCGAGGCCCGGCAGCAGTGCTGCGACCACCCCATTCTGTGGGGCGTGGAGGAGACCAATTACCTGAAATTCTATCTGTTTCAGGTGGTTTGATGAATACGATTCGTATACTTTTCTTATAATATTACAAGTAGTTGCAGAATATGACAGAGGAGACCGGCCGCAGCCTGTTTCCCGAAAGGAGCATTTATGAACACCAACTGGAACGACCCCAATTTTCAGGGCTTCGGCGGCAAGCAGAGTCCCTTCGGGAAGCGGCCTCCACGGCCCAACAAGGAGCGCAAGGCCATCGGCACGCCCCTGAGCCGCACCCTCATCAATCTGGCGGTGACGCTGATCTTTGCGGCGGTGTACTTCTATGTGGTGCTGCCGCCCATCAATTTGCAGGCGGAGGAGTTCTATTTCTTCATGCTGCTGTGCTGCGCTGTGTACTGCGGCTGCGCCGTGCTGACCTCCGGGTTTCAGGGCAGCGGGGCCAAGGGCTACTTTGGCTTCGTGAAGAAGCAGTGCCGCATCCCCATGATAATAGCCGTGGCGCTGGTGGCCGTGGCCATCGTGGGTGGTATCGTGGGCTGGCAGGTGATCCGGTCCGGGGCCTACCGGGATCTGCTGACGGTGGAGACCGGAGACTTCGCCACCGAGGTGGAGGAGATCAGCTATGACCAGATCCCCATGCTGGACAAGGACTCCGCCGAGAAGCTGGGCAACCGCAAGCTGGGTGAGCTGTCGGACATGGTGTCCCAGTTCGAGGTGGCGGAGGAGTACACTCAAATCAACTACAAGGGCCACCCGGTGCGGGTGACGCCCCTGCGGTACGGGGACTGGATCAAGTGGCTCAACAACCGCTCCCGGGGGCTGCCCGCCTATCTCATCATCGACATGGTGACTCAGAATGTGGAGGTGGTGCGTCTGGAGCAGGGCATCCGCTACACCACCGCCGAGCACTTCGGCCGCAACCTCTATCGCTATCTGCAGTTCCACTACCCCACCTATATCTTTGACAAGCCGGCCTTCGAGATCGACGAGGACGGCAATCCCTATTGGGTCTGCCCCCGGATCCGAAAAACCATCGGACTCTTTGGCGGCACGGACATCGACGGGGCCGTGCTGGTGAACGCCGTCACCGGGGAGCATCAGTACTATGACGCCAAGGATGTGCCGGACTGGGTGGATCACGTCTACACGGCGGATCTCATCGTCCAGCAGTACGACTACCACGGCACCTATATCCACGGCTTCATCAACTCCCTGTTCGGCCAGCGGGATGTCACCGTTACCACCGATGGCTATAACTACATCGCCATCGGAGACGACGTGTATATGTACACCGGCATCACGTCGGTGGTGTCGGATCAGTCCAACATCGGCTTCATCCTCTCCAACCAGCGCACCAAGGAGACACGTTTTTACTCCGTGGCCGGCGCCGAGGAGTACTCCGCCATGGATTCGGCACGGGGTCAGGTGCAGCAGATGAACTACACCGCCACCTTCCCTCTGCTGCTGAACATCGCAGATCAGCCCAGCTACTTCATGGCGCTGAAGGACGCCGCCGGTCTGGTGAAGATGTACGCCATGGTCAACGTCAGCCAGTACCAGATCGTGGCCACCGGCGGCAGCGTGGCGGAATGCGAGAGCAACTATCGCCAGATGCTGGCCCGGTATAACCTCATTGACCCGGCGGATACGGAGCCCTCCGCTTCGGATCAGGGGGAGGTCACCGGCGTCATCGCTGACCTCCGCAGCGCCGTTATGGACGGCAACACCTGGTACTACCTCCAGCTCTCCGACGGCACGGTGTACTACACCATCTCCGCCGCCGAGGCTCCGGAGGCCGTGATCCTCAACGTGGGCGACACGGTGACGGTGAAGTATGCCGAGGGCGAGGGCAGCATCCTGCAGGCTTACAGCGTGGCCAAGGCCGTCCCGGCGGCGTAAAGCAGAACACAGAAAAACGGCGTGACCATGCGGTCACGCCGTTTTTTGTTCCAATGGGAGGCAGGCTTGCTACCTGTCCTATGCAGCCTTGACGCTCCAAGGCTTTGGAAGCAGTCTCTTCGTAAGCTCAGCGCTTGCTGAACTGAGGTGCGCGACGGGCGGCTTTGAGGCCGTACTGGTATCCTCTCAAGAAGCGATTTTCCTTGATATTACTGGGTTTTTCAGGCTTACCATCAGGAATTGTCCTACCCATTAACACAAGAAAATGGCTCTCCTCAGCTTGCGTTATTTTGCTGAAATGCGCTATTTACCGCGCGTAGAAGCTCTTCGGGCTTATTATACTTGATCTTTGCATAAATGTCCATGCGGTTGTCAAGGTACGCAGGAGAGAATAAAAAGACCTCTCACTCTATTTGCCGCTGAGTGAGAGGTCTGATAACCGCTAAAACTTAATTTTCAAGAAAAAGTTTCAGCTTTTTGAGTATTTTATTTTTCTGCTTATGAACAGCCGGCTGAGAAATGCCCATGGCACTGGCCACATCACGCTCCGTCTTTTCCTCAAAGAAAAGCGTTTCGATCAGTTCCCGTTCTTTTTCTGAAAGTGTCGAAAGAGCCGTATGCAATCTTTCCACAGAAATCTTGCGCAGCACCATGTCCTCTACACTTTCATGCCTGTCAGAAAATTGCTCGGCATTATCATCCATAAGCCTGTCCAAAGAATCCTCCCGGCTGAGAATGATCTGCTTGATTTGGCCATCCTCATCCAGAAGAATTCGTTCTGCTTTCAAGTCATTTTCAAAGTAACGCATTTTTCGGTCGCCCTTCATATAGGCTTCGTAAACCGCATCTGTTACTTCGATAGTTTGACCGCTGACCCATATCTTTTTCTTGTCAGCATCCATGTTATGTACCTCCAATCAATCTGAATTTCTGAAAAATCCAGATTGACCGGAGGACTACGGCAGCGGGGGACATATCCGCTGATACACAAAAAAATGCGCCCATCACGCACCGTATAGCAGTGCATAATAAGCGCATCAGAAGCAATTATTTTATTATTCCGAACTGTCAGTTCAGTATATGTAGCTACTTGCCCAGACGGAGGATATGGGCTTTTTTTGACCGTATATTATATCCTGTTGTTTCATTTCCTTTTCCAAACGCATTTCCCGGATTCGTCGTCCAAGTCGGGTATAATTGACTTCGGTCTGCAAAATTATCATCGCTCTGGCGTACCTGGCAACGGATCGCTTTCTGTCACCGGCTCTGGCGGTCTGTTTATCATAATCTTTATCTGGCCGCTTTGCCTTGTGAAATTCTATTTTTCAGGCAATCCTTTTCCCACCATATGCTTACATGCAAAGAGAACCGCAGCAAAATACGACATATACATTATGCAGACTGACAGGCTGGACATCACACTGAAAATGCTGTATCTGAATGCGGAAAACAGGGAGAATACCCCCATCAAAATGCGTATCCCAAACAGCAGGAGCAGAAGACCGGCTGCCATTTTCGGTGCAATTTTCTTTTTCAGTGCCAACAGCCAATAGACAACAGCTACTCCGGCGTTTACCAGGAAGGAAAAGAGGAGCATACCCTGCGCGCCGAATCTTACCAAATTGAGGAAAGCCAAAACAGCAAGGATCGTTGCGGGAATTGCCATGGGCGCCGAGTCAACATCTACATTCATTAACAGCAGAATAAACAGAATTGCCGGAGCAATGAGAGAAAAGATTGAAGTTTTTCCCATCAGCAGCAAAAGCACGATCATTGCCAGCGCGATGCCAAGGGAAACCACGACAATCTTCCGGCCCTGCGGATTCGCCGTCAGCGGCATGAATTTATCGTCCCCTGCGCCGCTGCCTCCGGCAGGGCCGAAGGCCTCCGGATGTTTCGTGCCGCCTGCTTTTTCCGGTGCCTGAACTCTCGGCTGTGGGGCAGGCTCCACGGACCGCGTCGGAGCTGCCGCTTCGCGCATGCCAAACCTTCCGATATACCACTCCTCAAATCCGCCGGCCAATGCCAACAGCCCCCAATATGAAAGGACATCATCGACTTTTGCTCCATGGCTTTCCGCAACCAGGGCCTTGTACAGGCTTTCATTTAAGGTATCAAAGTCATGCGTGTTCGAAGCGTCGTTTGCCAGAAGGCAGCAGGCAACGGCATCATCGGGATGCTTGTCTACCCACGCAAACAACTCCCTGGACAGCGTTTCAATGGCGTCGGACGGATCCGGAAACAGATCAATATACGGCTGGTATATATACCGCTCCTGACTGCCTTCTTCTGTTCCCACAGCGTAAAGCATCTTCAACTCGCTGCCGGCAGGAAAATCAGGGTGAGCATCCGCAAAGTTTTTGCCGACAACGCCAAACATCGTATTGGCGACATGGCCGTAATCCTCCTGCGGACGGTTAAAATCGAGCATCTTCATACGGGGATAAAGAGAACTGGAGAGCGGGTCAACCCCATCCGGCGACACTGCCGGCACTTTAGAATTATCAGCGGAAGCGGAAGTCCCTCCGGACGAAGCGGCAGCTGCCGGCGCCGCCCCGGATCCGGCAGGATCATCTTCCCCGTCCGGATGTACGCCGAGCCGGACCGTCGTATCATCCTTCGTCAGAATAGCAAGAATCTTGTCTCTGCGTCGTTTGCTGTCGCTGAGTTGAAAATAGCCGCCGGTATAATAACTCATAATTCCATCCATGAGGCTGTCACCCAAAGCGATCAACTCGGCAACACGGCGGTCTCCCAGGTCGTACAGAGCCACCTGCACGCCCCACATCCGGGTACCACCCATAAAATTACTGCCGGAGAGCAGCACCGCAATCTGAGGCTGGATCTCGTCCACAGACAGCGCATCCTGCTGCAGCTTCTGAACCTCTGCTTTCGTCGCATTCGCCGCCCCGCGCAGGTCGTTTGACAGAGCCTGCAGGGACCTTTTTGTGGTAAATTCCACAGAATCTGTTTTTGTTTTTCCCATGATTTCTCTCTCCTCTTCTCCTTATTTAAAACGCGTTTTTTTGTCGGCATTTTTTCCCATGACCTTTGCCCCAAAAACAATGCCAAAATAAATAACGAGCATGATCCCGAAAATGGTCCATGTTTTCGATGCGCTGGCCGCATTGTATCCCATAGTGGTATAGGCAGCGGTTGCTGTTTCAAAACAGCATACAAAGCCTAAAACAGTACTAATTCCCGTAACCAAACGAGAACTGTAGCCATTTTTGAAGGAATCTGCATAATTGAACAGTGCGGCACTGCAAAACGTCACAAATGCTATAAAAAATGCAGCGATGGCAGAACGCATTCCTACGAAACAAAGCACATATGACAGCACTATGGCGATCCAACCGGCCAGATACAGACTCTTTGCTTTTTTCTCCTTTTCTGCCATTGCGGAAATATGCTGTTGCCTTTCCTTCTCTGCACGTTCTGCCGCCTCCCGGCGGGCCTGTTCTTCCCGTGCCAGCTTCTCCCGGCGCTCCTGTTCTTCCCGCGCCAGCTTCTCCCTGCGCTCCCGTTCCGCCTGTGCGGCCGTCCGTTTTTCCTCCAGCTTCTCCAGCACCCGTTGGCCGAGGCCACTATCATCCCCGTTTTCAACAGCTCTTTTC
>OJRQ01000277.1_pt1 | contig 36651 bp, 31 predicted proteins | sample 1599271 | NCBI WGS metagenome assembly OJRQ01 (sample SAMN03922533, study PRJEB24848) | human gut metagenome | isolation source: stool sample | host: Homo sapiens | place: Germany | collected 2010-05 | reverse complement strand
AAGCGCTTTTCTTTGGGGCTCCACCCCGTTTCTTTGGGCAAGACCAAAGAAATGGGGTGGAACACGCAGCACAAGGTAAAGACAACCAACAGCAATACGGCGAGTTCCTCCAACCCCAAAAACCCGGGCGGCGCTGGAACCCCGCCCCTACAGGTGTGTCGTACCTTGCCGCGAAAACGTACCGCCCACCGCGGCGCGGGCCGCAGTATTTGCGCGCAGGGCTTATTTGTGGTAGTATAGTACTCCCATGCACCAGGGGCCGCAGTGGCCGCTTATCGTGCAGCCCGCGCGGTTGTTGTAGACCTCCTCAAAGGGCTGACAGGAGAGTACAACTTCGCGCAGACGCGCGCGTACATCGTCCGGAAGGCCCGAGTCGGTTATGAACACCCGGCGCGTGTCTATGTCGTCCCGGCCGGCAAGCCTGTCCTTTATGTACTGGACATAGGCCGCCTCTATCTTGCCCCGGTACTTCTTGCCCACCGTCATCTTCCCGCCGATAACCTCTATGCAGGGCTTCAAACCCAGCAGATTCGCGCCCAGCGCCTGCACCGAGGTGCAGCGCCCGCCCTTCTTCAGGTAGTCCAGCGTGTTCAGCACGAAGCTGACGTCCATCTTCGGCACAAGGCGTTCCACCTCCGCCGCTATCTCCTCCGGGGCCATGCCGCGCTCCGCCATCAGCGCCGCGTCCAGCACCAGATGCCCGAAGCCCGTGGACAGATTCAGCGAGTCCACTACCCAGACCTTGCCCGGCAGCTCCATCGCCGCCAGCCGCGCGTTGTTGCAGCTGGCCGACAGCTCCGAGGAAAACGCCACGTGTACTATGGCGTCGTACTCCTCCAGCCAGGCCTTCCAGGAGCCCAGATAGTCCGTTATCGTCACAGCCGAGGTGCCGCAGAGCTTGCCCGTCTCCTTGGTGTAGGCGTAGAGGTCGTCCGGCGTCACGTCGATGCCGTCTCGCAGCGCCTCGCCGCCGCGGATGATGTACAGCGGCTGGACGCCGATGTCGTGCGCGGCGATAAGCTCAGCAGGCAGGTCGCAGGTGCTGTCCGTTGAGATTTTTATTTTCATTTCAGTTTGCTGCCTCCTTACATTCTGGCCCCTGTATCATATCACATTACTTCAAAGAATGGAAGTGTTTTTATGCCCCCAAAAATAGCCGTCATAACCGGACCCACGGCGACGGGTAAGACCCGGCTCGGCGTGCTGCTTGCGCAGCGGCTGGGCGGCGAGGTCGTCTCCGCGGATTCGATGCAGCTCTACCGGGGCATGGACATAGGCACGGCCAAGCCCACGCCCGAGGAGATGCAGGGCGTGCCGCACCACCTCATAGACGTCGCGGAGCCTTGGGAGAACTGGTCCGCGGCGCGCTACGTCGAGGCGGCGGGGGCGGCCTGCCGCGATATCCTCGCGCGCGGGCGGCTGCCCATAGTCGTGGGCGGGACGGGGCTGTACATAGACTCCCTCGTCCGCGGCCTGGGCTTCGCCGCCGTGGACGAGACCGGCGAGACCCGCCGCGAGCTGGAGGAGCGCTACGACGAGATAGGCGGCGCGGCCATGCTCCGGGAGCTCTCACAGCTCGACCCGGAGCGCGCTGCAAAGCTCCACCCCCGCGACAAAAAGCGCGTCGTGCGCGCCTACGAGGTCTACCTGCTCACCGGCCGGACGATGACGGAGCTCGACAAGGCCAGCCGCCTGCGCCCGCCGGACTTCGACGCGGCCTATATCATCCTCGGCTGGGCCTCGCGCGAGGAGATGTACGCGCGCACCGACGCGCGCGTGGACGAGATGGTCTCGCTCGGGCTCTTCGAGGAGGTCCGGCGCCTGCTGGACGCCGGGCTCGGCGGGGGCTGCACCGCCATGCAGGCCATAGGCTACAAGGAGGCCGCCGCCGCCCTGCGCGGGGACTGCTCCCGCGAGGAGGCCATAGAGACGATAAAGCGCGAGACCCGCCGCTACGCCAAACGCCAGCTCACCTGGCTGCGCTCCCGCCGGGACGCCCTGCGCATCGATTGGCAGGGCCGGCCCGATTTTGAGGCCGCCGTCCGGGATTCGACAGAATATCTGCTCCGCTGCGGTATATGATAGTCGCGTACAGGGCGCGGTGAGGACCGCGTTTTGTACAAATTTACTATTTTACGGAGCGGCAAAATATGATATTATGTAAATCCACCGCTCCGGCAAGGAGCGAGATATGGAAAAGACAAAGAACCTTCAGGACACCTTCCTCTGCCGCGCGCGGGCCGAGCGCGTGCCGCTGACGCTGTTTCTCATGAACGGCTTCCAGCTGCGGGGCGTGCTGCGCGCCTTCGACAGCTTCACGGTCGTGCTGGACTCGGACGGGCGGCAGCAGCTCATCTACAAGCACGCCATCTCGACCATCGCCCCGGCCCGGGCGCTGAACCTGGGCGAGGCGGGGCAGGATACATAAGGCCACGAGGCGGACGAACCTCTTCACGGGCCTGGCCCTCGCCGTCCTGCTGCTGGCGGCGGCGGCCTACCTGGGCCTGCGCCCCCTGCTGGGCGGCGAGGCGGCCGCCCCCGTCACGGCGGAGCCGGCGGCCTCGGCCGAGCCCGGCGTCGAGGCGCGGGGCATAGTCATAAGGCGTGAGCGCACGCTGGGCGGGCATGGCGCGTACCTGCTGCCCCTCCTGCAGGACGGGGAGCGCGCGGCTGCGGGCCAGGCCCTGGCGCTCTGCGCGCCGGACGCCGCGGCGCTGGAGACCGCGCGGCTGCGCCGGGAGCTCTCAGCCCAGCTGGCCGAGGCCGTCTCCGGCGCGGAGCCGGAGGCGGACGGGGCGCTGCTGGCGCTGGCCTCCGCCCGGGCCGCAGGGGACCTCCCCGGGGCCGCCGCCTGCGCGCAGGCGCTGGGCGAGGCGCTCTCCGGCGCGGGCGCGCAGGAGAGGGCGGCGCGCCTGCTCTCGGAGCTGGCCGCCCTGCCCGCGGCCGCGGGGGCCGAGACGCTTTACGCCCCGGAGGCGGGGCTCTTCTCCTCCGCCGTGGACGGCTTTGAATACCTCGCGCCTGAGGACCTCGAAGCCCTCACGCCCCGGGACCTCGCGGAGCTCATGGCCGCGGAGCCGGAGAGCGCGGGCACGATGAAGCTCGTGAGCGGCTGGCGCTGGTACTTCGCCGCGGCGCTCACGCAGGCGGAGGCGGCGCGGTTTTCAGAAGGGGACAAGCTCAGGATAGAGCTGCCCGGCCTCGAAGCGGAGGCGCGGGTCGAGAGCATAGGCGAGGCCGAGCTCGGCCGCCGCGTCATAGTCCTCTCAAGCGCCGAGGCGCTCGCGCGCTCGCTGGAGCTGAGAGTCTGCGAGGCCCGGCTTTGCCCGGAGCCCTGAAAGGAGATAGAGAGAATGGGCATTGCGGAAAACGTGGCCGCCGTGCGCGCGCGGATAGAGGCCGCCGCCGGGGGGCGGCGGGTGCTGCTCGTCGCGGCCAGCAAGATGAACGGCGCGGACAGGGTCCGCGAGGCCGTGGCCGCGGGCGTGGACGCCTGCGGCGAGAACCGGGTCCAGGAGCTGGTGGAAAAGCGCGCCGCCGGCGCCTACGAGGGCGCGGGGCTGCATTTCATAGGCCATCTCCAGCGCAACAAGGTCAAGTACCTCGTCGGCAGCGTCGGGCTCATAGAGTCCGTGGACTCCGTGGAGCTTTTGGGCGACATCTCGGCCCGGGCGCAGAGGCTGGGCGTCGTGCAGGACGTGCTGCTTGAGGTGAACATCGCCGGGGAGCTGTCAAAAAGCGGCGTTTCGCCGGAGCGGCTGCCGGAACTGCTGGACTTTGCGGCCGCTCAGGAGGGCCTTCGGGTGCGCGGGCTGATGGCGATACCGCCCATATCTGTAATTCCGGGGACAAACCGGCCTTATTTTGCCAGGATGTACGAGCTTTTTGTTGACATCGGCGGGAAAAAATACGATAATACGTCTATGGACTTTTTATCAATGGGTATGAGCGGCGATTTTGAAGACGCGATAGCGGAGGGCGCGAACATGGTCCGCGTCGGCTCTGCCATCTTCGGCGCCAGGGACTACGGCGCAGGCCGCTGAGGAGAGACAGGCAAATGGGATTCTTTGACGAGATAAAAAGACTAGCCCACCCCTATGACGACGAGGACGAGTTCTTCGACAGGGGCGGCCCGGAGGAGGAGCAGCCCGGCCCCCCGATAACGCCGGAGCGGCGGGAGAGCTTCTTCACGGACGAGGAGAACGCCGAGCAGCCGAGCTTCGGCCTGCCGAAGCCGAGCTTCCGCCTGCCCCGCCGCGAGAAGGAGCCGAAGCCGCCCAGGCAGGAGGCCCCGGCCCGCGAGGCCAAGCAGGCCGCGCCCGCCCAGGGCGTCCAGGGCCTGATGCTCGCCAAGCCCGCCGAGTTTGCGGACGCGGCCGGCATCGCCGACAGCTTCGTCGCGGGCAGGACGATAGTCCTGGACCTCGGCGCGGCGGACAAGATAACGGCGCGGCGGGTCATAGACTTCCTCTCCGGCGTGGCCTACGCCCGGGGCGGCTCGCTCAGCCGAATATCGGGCGGAGTGTACCTCGTGACGCCCGCCGGCGTCAACATAACGGGCGAGATGATGAGCCAGATAGAAAGCGGCGGCCTCTGCTTCTGAGGCCCGCTCACAACACAGAGTTAAGTACAGGGAAGGGGATACCGACATGACTCCTCAGGACATCCGGGAGAAAATCTTTGAGAAGGCCGTCTTCGGCGGCTACGACATGGGCAGCGTGGACGACTTCATGGAGGAGATGGCCTCCGAGCTGGAAGCCGCCCAGCGCGAGAGCGCGACGCTGAAGGCCAAGATGAAGGTCCTGGTGGACAAGATAGAGGAATACCGCGCCAGCGAAGACGCGATGCGCATGACCCTGCTCTCCGCGCAGAAGCTCTCCTCCCAGATAGAGGCGGAGGCCCGCGCGCGGGCGGACAAGGTCGTGGCCGAGGCCCAGGCCGCCGCGGCCCGCAGCCTTGACGGGCTCAAGAGCGAGACCCGCCGCGAGGAGGCCCGCCTCAAGGAGGCGAAGGAGTCCCTCGCCCGTTTCCTGGAGGACGCGCGCGCCCTCTGCCAGCGCCAGCTCGACTTCCTCAACGGCAATACCGCAGCTCAGGCCGCCCCCGCTTCGGAGGAGGCTGTGGACGCCGCTGTCAAAAGCATAGAGGCCTCTGTCGCCCGAATACCGGATGAGCCCGCTCCCCAGATAGACATAAGCCCCGTCATGGGTGAGCGCGCCCCCAGGCAGACCATCACGCCGGACGACATGACCCGCCTCTTCAACATGGGCGGCAGCTGAGCAGGGACCGGTACCGAGACGGGGCGGCGCTTGACGCGCTGCCCCTTGGCTTGTTATACAGCTCTATATTTAAGGAGAGAGAAACGATATGGCTCAGGACTACAATTCCACAGTAAACCTCCCGAAAACCGAATTCCCCATGCGCGCCGCGCTGCCCAAGCGCGAGCCGGATATGCTCAAAGAGTGGTACGAGCTCGACCTCTATCACGATATGCTCAAGCGCACCGAGGGCAGGCCCATCTTCGACCTGCACGACGGCCCTCCGTTCTCCAACGGCGCCATCCACATGGGCACGGCCCTCAACAAGTGCATCAAGGACTTCATCACGAGGTATAAGTCCATGTCCGGCTGGCAGGCCATCTACTACCCCGGCTGGGACAACCACGGCATGCCCATCGAGTCGGCCATCATCAAGGAGCAGAAGCTCAACCACAAGGAGATGACCACCGCCGAGTTCCGCGACGCCTGCCAGGCCTTCGCCCTGCACTACGTGAACGTCCAGCGCGACGCCTTCAAGCGCCTCGGCTGCCTGGGCGAGTGGGACAAGCCCTACTTCACCATGAACCCGAAGTTCGAGGCCGAGGAGGTCAAGGTCTTCGGCGAGATGTACAAGAAGGGCTACATCTACAAGGGCAAGAAGCCCGTCTACTGGTGCCCGCACGACGAGACCGCCCTGGCCGAGGCCGAGATAGAATACGCCGAGGACCCCTGCAAGTCCATCTACGTGAAGTTCCGCGTCAAGGACGACCTGGGCAAGCTGGGCAAATACTGCCCTCTCGACAAGCTCTACTTCCTCATCTGGACGACGACGACCTGGACCATCCCGGGCAACCTCGCCATCTGCCTCAATGCGGACTTTGACTACGTGCTCGCGAAGGCCCCCTGCGGCGAGGTCTACATCATCGCCAAGGAGCTCATGGGCCGCGTGGCGGAGATGGGCGGCTTCGAGGGCTTCGAGGTCCTGGCCGAGCTGAAGGGCTCGGAGTTCGAGTTCATGACCGCGACGCACCCGCTCATCGACAGGGAGAGCATCATCATCCTGGGCGAGCACGTCACGCTCGACGCCGGCACCGGCTGCGTCCACACCGCGCCCGGCCACGGCCACGAGGACTACGACATCTGCCGCAAGTACGACGCCGAGGGCAAAGTCCACATCGGCCTCGTCGTCCCCGTGGACGACCACGGCAAAATGAACGAGGAGGCCGGCAAATACTGCGGCCTCACCACCGACGAGGCCAATGAGGCCATCTTCGCGGACCTGCAGGCCTGCGGCGCGCTCTACGCCTCCGAGGACATCATCCACCAGTACGCCCACTGCTGGCGCTGCAAGAGCCCCATCCTGTACAGGGCCACCGACCAGTGGTTCTGCTCCGTGGACGCCTTCAAGGACGCCGCCTGCGCGGCCTGCGACGAGGTCAAGTGGATGCCCGAGTGGGGCCATGACCGCATGATAGCCATGATAAAGGAGCGCGCCGACTGGTGCATCTCGCGCCAGCGCCGCTGGGGCCTGCCCATCCCGGTGTTCTACTGCACCGACTGCGGCAAGCCCGTCTGCACGGACGAGACCATCGAGTCCGTCTCGAACATCTTCCGCGAAAAGGGCTCCAACGCCTGGTTCGAGCTCGAGGCCGCCGAGCTCCTGCCCGAGGGCTACGTCTGCCCGCACTGCGGCGGCGTACACTTCACGAAGGAGACCGACACCCTCGACGGCTGGTTCGACTCCGGCAGCACCCACATCGCCTCCATGGAGCTCGACAGCCCCGGCCGCTGGCCCGCCGAGATGTACCTCGAGGGCGGCGACCAGTTCCGCGGCTGGTTCCAGAGCAGCCTGCTCATCGGCGTCGCCACCAAGGGCAAGGCGCCCTACAAGACCTGCCTCTGCCACGGCTGGACCGTGGACGGCGAGGGCAAGGCCATGCACAAGAGCCTCGGCAACGGCGTGGACCCCGCGGACCTCATCGCCAAGTACGGCGCGGACATCGTCAGGCTCTGGGCCTCCAGCGCCGACTACCGCGTGGACATGCGCTGCTCCGACGCCATCTTCAAGCAGCTCTCGGAGAAATACCTCAAGATCCGCAACACCGCGCGCTACATCCTCGGCAACCTCGCGGGCTTCGACCCGTGCAAGGACATGGTGCCGGTCGAGCAGATGCCCGAGCTCGACCGCTGGGCGCTCTCACGCCTGAACGCGCTTGTCGAGCGCTGCATCAACGCCTATGAGAAGTACGAGTTCTTCGGCGTCACCGCGGCTGTCCACAGCTTCTGCGTCGTGGACATGTCGAACTTCTACCTCGACGTCATCAAGGACCGCCTCTACTGCGACGGGGCGGAGAGCCTCTCGCGCCGCAGCGCGCAGACCACCATCTACATGATCCTGGATGCGATGATGCGCCTGCTGGCCCCGCTGCTGGCCTTCACCTCGAACGAGGTCTGGCAGGACATGCCGCACTCCGACAAGGAGGACGCGCGCCACGTCATGCTAAACGACATGCCGCGCCCGGACGCGGCGCTCAAGCTCAGCCCCGAGGCCGAGCTGCGCTGGGCGAACCTCCTGCGCCTGCGCGACGACGTGAACAAGGCCCTGGAGCTGGCGCGCGCGGAGAAGACCGTCGGCAAGCCCCTGGACGCGAAGGTCACGCTGCACATCGGCGAGGACGCCGCGGCGCTTTGGAAGAGCGTCGAGGGCGCGGACCTTGCGCAGCTGTGCATCGTCTCCGAGCTTGAGGTCTCGGACACGCCCGTTGAAGGCTGGGCCGGCGAGGCCGTGCCGGGCCTGACCGTCAGGGTCGAGGCGAGCAGCCTGCCCAAGTGCCCCAGGTGCTGGACCCACAGCGCCGGCATCGGCTCGGACGAGAAGCACCCCGAGCTCTGCCCCCGCTGCGCCGCCGCCATCGGCTGAGCGCCGAAAAAGAGAGACATATCGGGCCTTCCCCAAGGAGGTAAGCCATGTTTTACGCAATAGCGGTCGTCCTCGTGCTGATAGCGGACCAGGCGCTCAAGTACTGGGTCTCGCTGAACATCGATTTGAACACGGGCGAGCAGGCGCTCATCCCGGGCTTCATCAAGCTCGTGAACATCCACAACAGCGGCGCGGCCTTCGGCCTTCTGGGCGGCGGGGGCTGGCGCTGGGTGTTCGTGGTCGTGGCGCTGGTGTTTGCCGTGGTCGTCGTGTACGCGCTCAAGCGCAACCTCATCCGCGGCAAGCTGGGCCGCTGGGCCGCCGTCGGCGTGCTCGCCGGCTCCATCGGCAACTGCATAGACCGCGTGGCCTACGGCTACGTTGTGGATATGTTCAAGTTCGAGTTCCTGGGCGATTCGCGGCTGAACGCCATCTTCAACGTCGCGGACGTGTTCATCTCCTGCTGCGGCGTGCTGTTCTGCCTGTATATCATCTTCGGCGGCGAGAACAGCCTGGCCACGGCCGGGGAGGAGGACGGGGAGCCCGCGCCGAAGCGCCGCTCCGGCAGCCACAGCGCCGGCAGCCACAGCAAGAAGCCTCAGGCGCGCCGGCCGGCGGCCAAGGAGGCCCCGCGCGCGCAGCGCCCCTCGGCCGAGCCGCGCACGCGCATCCCCGTGAAGGAATACAGCCCCCGGCCCTCCGGCGCGCGGCCCGCGCGGCCCGTGGAGCCCCGGGCGGTGGACTCCAAGAACCCCTTTGCCGAGTGGGAGAACGCCCCCCGGCCCGCCCAGCCGAAGCCCGAGGCCGAGCCTCGCCCCGCCGCGGAGCGCCGGAGCGCGCCCGAGCCCAGGCCGGCCCGTCCCGTCCAGGAGCCGAGGCCGTCCCAGCCGAGGCCCGCGCCGAAGCCCAGGGCCGCGGAGACGGAGTTCTCGCTTGAGGACATCCTGGCGGAGTTTTCCGACAAATGAGCGAACATATAGAAATAACTGCGGAGGAGAGCGGCGAGAGGATCGACGCTCTCCTCGCGCGCCTTGTGCCGGAGCTGACGCGCTCCGCGGCGCAGCGGCTGCTGGAGGAGGGCCTCGTGACCCTCGGCGGCGTGCCGGTGAAGAAGAACCGCCGCACGGAGCCTGGGGAGGTCTACGCCGCCCTTCTGCCGGAGCCTGAGCTGCCTGAGCCGGAGCCGCAGGACATCCCACTGGACATAGTGTACGAGGACGCGGACGTGGTGGTGGTGAACAAGCCGCGCGGCATGGTGGTGCACCCCGCGCCGGGACATCCGGACGGCACGCTGGTGAACGCGCTGCTCTGGCACTGCGGGGAGAGCCTTTCGGGCGTGGGCGGCGAGCGCCGTCCGGGCATCGTACACCGGATAGACAAGGACACCTCGGGCCTCATCATAGCTGCGAAGAACGACTTTGCGCACCTGGCGCTGTCGGCGCAGCTGGCGGACCGGAGCCTCTCGCGGGTGTATGAGGCCGTAGCGCGCGGCGAGTTCCGGGAGGAGGCGGGGACGGTGGACGCGCCGATAGGCCGCCACCCGACGGAGCGCAAGCGCATGGCGGTGACGGAGCGCGGCTCGCGCCCTGCGGTGACGCACTGGGAGGTCATAGCCCGCTACCGGGGCTGGACGCACATCCGCTGCCGGCTTGAGACGGGGCGGACGCACCAGATCCGGGTACACATGGCGTATATCGGCCATCCGCTGCTGGGCGACATGGTCTACGGCGCGAAGAAGCCGGAGCGCGGGCTGGAGGGCCAATGCCTGCACGCGAGGGAGCTGAAATTCCTGCATCCGCGCACGGGCGAGGCGATACATCTGAGCACCGAGCTGCCGGAGTATTTCCAGCAAGTCCTGGCGTCGCTGCCGCGCCCGTAGGGGCGGGGTTCCGGCTCCGCCCGCCTCTCCCACTCGCGTGGGAGCTGCCACTCGGCCGCTAAGGTGTCCGCTACGCGGACGGATTTAATCACTCGCCGCCACGGCGAGGGGTTAGGGCTGGTAGAAGTCTGGCCCAGTAAAAGGATTTGCCCCGCTTTTTTAAAAGCGGGGCAAAAAGCTTTTATATGCCTCTCATGGGAGGCTTACGTGCTTGGCAAATAATTTCGGGCCGTACATGGGGGCGTACACCGCCTCCAGGACGCCGCGCAGATCGGCGCGCTGCGGCGCTTCGCCGCGGTGCAGCAGCAGCGTCTCCCGGCCGCCGATGGCGTAGGGGATGCCCGTCTCACACCAGCCGTGGCGCTTGTAAAACCCCGCCAGGCGGCGCGCCTTCTCCAGCTCCGGATACTCCGTCACCTCAATGAACACGCACTCATACCGCGCGTATCGCGCCTTTATGAGCTCCAAAAACTGCGCGCCCGTGCCGGCGCCGCGGATGGTCGGGTACACCGCCAGCCAGCCCAGCAGCGCATAGCGCCGCGCCGCGTCCCGCAGCATGTAGGCGTAGCCCGCCTCCAGCCCCGACTCGTCCTTCAAAAGCAGCAGCTCCGCGCCCCTGATGAGGCCCAGGTGGCAGTCCGCAAGGCTCGGCCGCTCCCATTCGTGGAAGTCGTGCTCCAGCATCGGGTAAATGCGCTTCATGTCGGCGTGGCCGCCGCGTTTTATCTCATACATCTTTATCCTCCGTGAATGTCTGTGCCCGGTACAGCCCAGCGTAGACGCCGTTTTGAGCCATCAGCTCCTCGTGCGTCCCCAGCTCCTGCACCCGCTCGTCCTCTATAACCGCTATCCTGTCCGCGCCGTGTATGGTCGAGAGCCGGTGCGCTATTATGATGCTCGTCCGGCCCTCCGCCAGCTCGTCCAGCGAGGCCTGGATGCGCTGCTCAGTCACCGTGTCGAGCGCGCTCGTCGCCTCGTCCATGACCAAAATCGGCGGGTTTTTGAGGAACACCCGCGCGATGGAGAGCCGCTGCTTCTGCCCGCCCGAGAGCATGACGCCCCGCTCGCCCACGTAGCTGTCGTAGCCGTCCGGCATCGCCATTATCTCCCCGTGTATCTCCGCCCGCACGGCGGCGGCCACGACCTCGGCGTCCGTCGCCTCGGGGCGGCCGTAGCGGATATTCTCGCGGATGGTCCCCGCGAAGATGAACACGTCCTGCTGGATTATGCCTATGCTCCGCCGCAGCGAATCCTGCGTCACGCGGCGCACGTCCACGCCGTCCACCAGCACGGCCCCGCCCGTCACGTCGTAAAAGCGCGGCAGCAGCTGGCAGAGCGTGGTCTTGCCGCCGCCCGAGGGGCCGACCACCGCCAGCTTCTCGCCCGGGGCTATCTTCAGGCTCACGTGCTCCAGCACCGGCCCGGCCTCGTCGTTATACGAAAAGCTCACGTCCCGGTACTCGACCTCGCCCTTCACGTCCCGCAGCTCCACGGCGTCCGGCGCGTCCTGCACGTCCGGCTCCGTGCGCATGAGCTCCAGAAAGCGCGAAAAGCCCGCCGTGCCCTGCATGTAGACCTCCGAAAAGCTCGCCAGCTTCCGCACCGGCGTCACGAAGGTGGAGACGTACAGCGAAAAGGTCACGAGGTCCACGTAGTCCATGCGCCCGCCCATGATGAGCGCGCCGCCCGCGGCGACGACCAGGACCTGCATGACGCTCGTCGTGAACTCCATGCCGCTCATGAAGCCGCCCATGGCCTTGAAATAGCGGCTGCGCGCGGCCTTGTAGCGCTCATTTGCGGCGACGAACTTCTCGTCCTCGGCCTGCTCGTTGGCGAAGGCCTTGGCGGTGCGGATGCCGGAGATGCCGCTCTCGATGGCGGCGTTTATCTCCGCCGTCTGGCGCTTTACCTCGATGTTCGCGCGCTTCATGCTCACGCGGCGCGAGAGCGTGAAGAGTATGAGCAGCGGCAGGCAGACGGCCAGCACCAGCGCCAGGCGCCACTCTATGCCCGCCAGCACGATGAGCGAGCCGATGATCGTCAGGACGCTGATGAGTATGTCCTCCGGCCCGTGGTGCGCCAGCTCCGTTATCTCGAAGAGGTCCGAGGTTATGCGGCTCATGAGCGCGCCCGTGCGGTTGCGGTCGAAGAAGGAAAAGCTCAGGCGCTGCATGTGGTTGAACACCGCGTGGCGCATGTCCGCCTCTATGTAGACGCCCATCCTGTGGCCCAGGACGGTGATGAGGTAGTACATGAGGCCCTTGAGTATGTAGGCGGCGAACATGGCCGCCATGATGACGAAAAAGGTCGTGTACAGCTTCTCCGGCAGCAGGGTCTGCATAGATACCCGCGTGATATACGGAAACGCGAGGTCTATGACCGCCACGGCCACGGCGCAGCTCATGTCCAGGGCGAAGAGCCCCAGGTGCGGCCGGAAGAAGGAGAAGAAGACCGCGAGGTCGGAGCGGTGGAACCGGTTTTTGCTTTTGTCTTTCAATTTCCCACCTCACTGGCGCGAAAATTTGTCCCTCTCGGCGACGGCGAGGGCGTCGCAGCGCTCGTTCTGCTCCTGGCCGTCGTGGCCGCGGAGCCAGTTGACCGTGACCTTGTGCTCGCCCAAAAGGGCGTCCAGGCGCTGCCAGAGCTCGGGATTTTTCAGCTCGCCCTCTTTTCTGCGCCAGCCGCGGCGCTTCCAGCCCGCCAGCCAGCCCTCGTTTATCGCGCGGGCGATGTACTGCGAGTCCGTCCAGAGCTCCACCTCGCAGGGCTCCTTCAGGGCCGAGAGGGCCTCGATGACGGCGCGCAGCTCCATGCGGTTGTTCGTCGTCTCCCGCTCGCCGCCGGAGAGCTCCTTCTCCCGGCCCATGCAGCTGAGTATGGCCGCCCAGCCGCCGGGGCCGGGGTTGCCGGAGCAGGCCCCGTCCGTGTATATGCAGACTTTTTTCATAATTATTCCGCGTCCTCGCGCTCCGTGCGGGCCACGGAGATGACCTTCGCCCCCGGGTTCGGGCGCATGATGCGCACGCCCTGCGTCGCCCGGCCCAGCACCGAGACGCCCGAGGCCGCCGTGCGGATGATGGTGCCGTCGTCCGCGACTATGAGCAGGTCGTCGTCCTCCCGCACGACCTTGACGTCGGCGACGTAGCCGGTCTTTTCCGTGCAGTTGTAGTTTTTGAGGCCCATGCCGCCGCGGCTCTGGGGCTGGCGCTCGCCGTCCGCGCCGCGCAGGTACTCGTCGAGCTCCGTGCGCTTGCCGTAGCCGTTCTCCGTGACGGACAGCAGCGCCGTGCCGCCGCCGGCCCGGCCCGCGCCGACTACGTAGTCGCCCTCGCGGAGCTTTATGCCCCGCACGCCCGCGGCCTCGCGGCCCATGGGGCGCACGTCGTTCTCGTCAAAGCAGATGGCGTAGCCCTCGTGCGTGGCTATGAGGATGTTCTGCTTCCCGTCCGTGAGGCGCACGGTGATGAGCTCGTCGTCCTCGGCTATGGACAGGGCGCGGATGCCGGTCTTGCGGATGTTCTTTATGGCGTCCAGCGGCAGGCGCTTCACGGTGCCGCTGCGGGTGACCATGAAGATGTACATGTCCCCGAACTCGCGCACGTGGAGCATGGCGCTGACCTTTTCGCCCGGCTCGACGGGCAGGATGTTCACGATGTTCGTGCCGCGCGCGGCCCGGCCCGCCTCGGGTATCTGGTAGCCCTTCTTGCGGTAGACCCGGCCGAAGCTGGTGAAGAAGAGGATGTAGTCGTGGGTCGAGGCGGTGAACACCGTCTCCACATAGTCCTCCTCGCGGGTGGCCATGGCGCGGATGCCCTTGCCGCCGCGGCCCTGGGCGCGGTATTCGGAGGCGGGCAGGCGCTTTATATAGCCGCCGTGGGTGAGGGTGTAGACGCACTCCTCCTCCTCGATGAGGTCCTCGACGTCTATCTCGTCCTCGACGTCCTGTATCTCGGTCTTGCGCGCGTCGCCGAACTTGTCGCGCAGGGCGGCCAGCTCGTCCTTCAGGACGCCCTTTATCTTCTCGGGGTCGGCCAGCAGGCTCTCGTAGTAGGCGATGCGCTCCTCCAGCTCGGCGTATTCCTTTTCCAGCTTCTCGCGGTCGAGGCCCTGGAGGGCCTTCAGGCGCATGTCGAGGATGGCCTGGGCCTGTATCTCGTCGAGGCCGAAGCGGGCCATGAGGTTGTCCCTCGCGTCGTCGTAGCTGCTGCGGATGATGCGGATGACCTCGTCGATGTTGTCCTGGGCGATGAGCAGGCCCTGGAGCAGGTGCTCGCGCTCGCGGGCCTTTTTGAGGTCGTACTTCGTGCGCCGGGTGATGAGCTCCTCCTGGAAGGCGAGGTACTCGTCTATGATGTGGCGCAGGGAGAGGATGCGCGGCTGGCTCTGGTCGTCCACGAGGGCGAGCATGTTGATGGAGAAGGAGGTCTGCAGCTGGGTCTGGGCGAAGAGGCGGTTCAAGACGACCTGGGTGTTGGCGTCGCGTTTAATTTCGATGACGATGCGCATGCCGTTGCGGTCGGACTCGTCGCGCAGGCCGGAGATGCCCTCCAGGCGCTTGTCGCGGACCTGGTCGGCGATGTTCTCTATGAGCTGGCGCTTGTTGACCTGGTAGGGCAGCTCGGTGACGATGATGCGGTAGCGCTCGTGGCCGTATTCCTCTATCTCGGTGCGCGCGCGGACGATGACCTTGCCGCGGCCGGTGGCGTAGGCGGCGCGGATGCCGCTGCGGCCCATGATGATGCCCTTCGTGGGGAAGTCGGGGCCCTTTATGTGCTCCATGAGGTCGGGCAGGCCGGCCTCCGGGTTTTCGAGCACGCAGATGCAGGCGTTTATGACCTCGACGAGGTTGTGGGGCGGGATGTTGGTGGCCATGCCGACGGCGATGCCGGAGGAGCCGTTGACGAGCAGGTTCGGGAAGCGCGCGGGCAGGACCTTGGGCTCCCTGCGGCTCTCGTCGAAGTTGGGGAGCCAGTCCACGGTCTCCTTGTCTATGTCACGGAGCATCTCGTCGGAGATGCGGGCCATGCGTGCCTCGGTGTATCGGTAGGCGGCGGGGGGGTCGCCGTCCACGGAGCCGAAGTTGCCGTGGCCCTCGATGAGGGGGTAGCGCATGGAGAAGTCCTGCGCGAGGCGGACGAGGGCGTCGTAGACGGACTGGTCGCCGTGGGGGTGGTAGTGGCCGAGCACGTCGCCGACGGCGGTGGCGCATTTTTTGAAGGCCTTGTCGGCGGTGAGCCCGCCCTCGTACATGGTGTAGAGTATGCGCCGGTGAACCGGCTTGAGCCCGTCGCGCACATCCGGCAGCGCGCGCCCGACTATGACGCTCATCGCATAGTCGATGTAGCTCGTCTTCATCTCGCTGACGATCTCGCTCGACACGATCTTCTGATCGGGGAACATTATGTCTTCGGGTTTGTAGTCCTTTGCCATTGTGTTACCACCTTAGGTGTAGTATTTGTCAAGCTCCCAGCGCAGGGGGTTGGTATCGATATAATTCCAATGGTTTTGCAGGTCACGCATGTCGCGTACGACATGGTCGTGATAACCTCGCTGCCATATTTCCGACCCACACATGCGCTGTGTACTGCGCTTTAAATAAGAGACAAATGACGGTATCTTTTCATTTGTGCGGACAGGCCGGTTTACCTCCTGCCCTGTAGGGGACGGCGTCCTCGACGTCCCGCCGCCATCGTCCACCGCCAGCAGCATGTGGATGTGGTTGGGCATGACGACATATTTTTCAACGCTTACTCCGTCGAACTTCTCCGACATCTCCCGGATTTTCTCGTCAACGATCTTTCCGGCCCTAGTGAAAACCATGGCCTCTGCAGGCGGGACGTCGAGGACGCCGTCCCCTACAGGGCTTTTGCGTATCTCGCCGAGCAGGTGTTTTCTATCCCGGCAGCAAAGAGTCAGGAAATATACGTTGTGCTCGGAGTAATTCAGCTCCCTTAAGCGCAGCCTTTTTCTCTGTTCAAGACTCATATATCGAGGTTCACGACATACTGTGCGTTTTTCTCGATAAACTCCTTCCTCGGCTCGACTTTTTCGCCCATGAGGATGGTGAAGATCTCGTCGGCCTTGACGGCGTCGTCGAGCTCTATGCGTTTGAGGGTGCGCTTCTCGGGGTCCATGGTGGTCTCCCAGAGCTCGTGGGCGTCCATCTCGCCCAGGCCCTTGAAGCGGCTTATCTCCACCTTCGCGTTGGGGTTGTCCCCGCGCAGCTCGGCGCTTATCCGGTCGCGCTCCTTTTCGTCGTAGGCCACGCGCACCGTCTTGCCGCGCGTCAGCTTGAAGAGCGGCGGCACCGCCGCGTACACGTAGCCGTGCTCTATGAGCGGCCTCATGTAGCGGAAGAAGAAGGTCAAAAGCAGCGTCCTGATGTGGCTGCCGTCCACGTCCGCATCGGCCATGATGATTATCTTGTGGTAGCGCAGCTTCGCGAGGTCGAAGTCCTCGCCCAGGCCCGCGCCCAGGGCGGTGATGACGGGGTTTAATTTGTCGTTGCCGTAGACCTTCTCCTCGCGGACCTTCTCGACGTTCAGCATCTTGCCCCAGAGCGGGAGTATGGCCTGGAAGCGGCTGTCCCGCCCGCTCGTCGCGCTGCCGCCTGCCGAGTCGCCCTCGACGATGTAGAGCTCCGTCAGCGCCGGGTCGCGCTCGTTGCAGTCGCGCAGTTTGCCGGGCAGGGTCGAGCCCTCCAGCCCGTTCTTGCGCCGGACGTTCTCCCGCGCGCGGCGCGCCGCCTCGCGGGCCTTCGAGGCCGTCAGGGCCTTGTCCAGGATGGTCCGGCCCACCGCCGGGTTCTCCTCCAAAAACTGCTCCAGCCTGTCCGACACCACGCTGTCCACCAGCGTGCGCATGTCGGAGTTGCCCAGCTTCGCCTTCGTCTGGCCCTCGAACTGGGGGTTCGTCAGCTTCACGGAGATGATGGCCGTCAGGCCCTCGCGGCAGTCGTCGCCGGAGACGCTCTCGCCATCCTTGAGGAGGTTCGTCTTCCTGCCGTAGGCGTTCAGCACCCTTGTGAGCGCGGCCTTGAAGCCCGTCTCGTGCATGCCGCCCTCCGGCGTGTGGATGTTGTTCGCAAAGGAGACCAGGATCTCGTTGTAGCCGTCGTTATACTGCATGGCTATCTCGCACTCGGAGTCCTCGCGCGAGCCGGACATGTAGATGACCTCCTCGTGCAGGGGGGTCTTGTTGCGGTTTATATAGGTCACGAACTCGCGGATGCCGCCCGCGTAGTGCATGACGTCCTTCTGCTCCCTGCCCTCGCGCCGGTCCTCGGTGCTGATGCGCAGGCCGGCGTTCAAAAACGCCTGCTCCCGCATGCGGGTGTGCAGCGTGTCGTAGTCGTAGACCGTCTCGTCGAACATCTCCGGGTCCGGGTGGAAGCGCACGACGGTGCCGGTCCTGTCCGTCTCGCCCACGACGGTCATCTTCTGGGTGATCTCGCCCCGGGAGAACTTCATCTGATAGATCTTCCCGTTCTTGTGGACGCTGACCTCCAGCCAGTCGGAGAGGGCGTTGACGACGGAAGCGCCGACGCCGTGCAGGCCGCCGGAGACCTTGTAGCCCCCGCCGCCGAACTTGCCGCCCGCGTGCAGCACGGTGTAGACGACCTCCAGCGCGGGCTTGCCCGTCTGCTCCTGGATATCGACCGGGATGCCGCGGCCGTTGTCCGAGACCATGATGACGTCCCCCGGCTCTATGACCACCTCGATGCTGTTGCAGTATCCCGCCAGGGCCTCGTCTATGGCGTTGTCAACAATTTCGTAAACAAGGTGGTGCAGGCCGGAGGCGGAGGTGGAGCCTATATACATGCCGGGCCGCAGGCGCACGGCTTCGAGGCCCTCCAGCACCTGGATCTGACTTGCGTCGTATTCCTGAGTTATCTTTTCGCTTATGTCGGACATATAGCTTCCCCTTATCTTCTGGATAGTGCCGCCGTGGAGAGGGAGGAGAGCCAGACCCTCCTGCGCCCGCCCTCCTCGCAGAGCACGAAGGAGCGCGGCAGATCCTCCGCGGCGTTTATGACCTCGCCCGCGCGCTGGGCGGCGGCGAGCAGCTCCCGCGTCGCGCGGGAGCAGGTGGTGTTGTCCATGTCGCAGACGGCGACCACGCTGTCGCGGCGGACGACGTGTCCGCCGCCGAGGTTGAGATAGATCATACGAGCCTGCCCCCCGAGACGGTCATGACCCGCCCGCCCGTGCGCCGGGCGACGCCGTCGTCCTCGCAGCAGGTGATGAGGGTCTGGCCGCCGCCGATGCGGTTCAGGACGAACTCCTGCCGCTCGGCGTCCAGCTCCGAGAGCACGTCGTCCAGGAGCAGCACGGGGTATTCGCCGGTCTCCGCGAGGAAGATCTCCCGCTCGGCCAATTTTATCGAGAGGGCGGCGGTCCTGGCCTGGCCCTGGGAGGCGAAGCTCCGGGCGCTGCGGCCGTTCACGGAGATCTCGATGTCGTCCTTGTGCGCGCCGGTGAGGCACTGGCCGGAGGCGAGCTCGGCCTCGCGGTGGCCCTCCTGGTGCTCGCAGACGGCGTAGTAGATGTCCCGCTCCGAGGCGAAGGGGTCCTCCACCGTCGAAACGGGCCTGTAGCGCAGCTCCAGCTCGTCCGCGCCGCCGGAGAAGTCCCGGTTTATGGGCGCGGCGGCTTCGCCCAGGCGCTGGACGAAGGAGGCCCGGTAGCGCGTGAGCCGCGCCGTCAGGCGGCAGAGCCGCTCGGAAAAGTCGTCCAGCGTGTCGAGGAGGCTGGGTTTCTCGCGCCAGCCGCGCAATATGGCGGCCTTTTGCTCGTACATGCGGTTGTAGTCCGAGAGCGCGGCGGCGTAGCCCGGCCGGAGCTGGCTTATGGCCGCGTCCATGAGCCGGCGGCGCACCGCGGCGCCCTCCCGCACCAGCGTGAGCTCGTCCGGGGAGAAGAGCACGGCCGTCATCGTCCCCGCCAGCTCCGAGGCGGTCTTTTTGACGGAGTTCACGGTGATGAGCTTCCTCTGCCCGGGGGCGAGGCTTATTTTCACGGTCTGCTCCCGGCCCGCGGCCTCGACCTCGGCCAGGATCTCCGCCGAGGAATAGCCGAAGCCGACGATCTCCTTATCGAAGCGCGTGCGGAAGCTCCGCCCGCCCGTCAGCATGAAGACGGCCTCAAGCAGGTTCGTCTTGCCCTGGCCGTTTTTGCCCCTGATGACGTTGGTGCCGGGGGAAAATTCGAAGCTCTCCCACTCGTAGTTGCGAAAGCCCGTGAGCGCTATGCGCAAGACCCTCATGCGGAGACTACCTCCACGGCCTCGCCATCGAGCTCCACCCTGTCGCCGGGCCGGAGCTTTTTCCCGCGCTGGAGGCAGGTTTCGCCGTTTACCTTCACGAGCCCGTCCTCGACGCAGAGCTTGGCCTCCCCGCCCGTCTCGCACAGGCCGGAGAACTTCAGGAGCGCGTCGAGCTTTATGAATTCCGTAGTGATCTCTATCTTTTCCATCGTCACTCCCCGGCCTTGAGGCGGACCGGAAGTATCATATAGGTGAACTCGTCGCCCCCGTCGGCGGCGCGGATGACGCAGGGGGAGGAGCCGGTGTTGATGCAGACCTCCAGCTCCTTCACGGGCGCGGCCCTGAGCGCGTCGCGCAGATACCGGTCGTTGAAGCCTATCTCGGTGTCGCCGCCCTCGCCCTCGCAGGGGCAGACGTCGCCCGCGCGGCCAAGGGGCGTGTTGCAGAAGAAGTCTATGCGCCCGTCCCCGAAGATGAGGCGCACGGGGCTCTTCATCTTCTCGTCCACAACGAGGGAGACGCGGTCCGTCGCGCCGAGCATGTCCTCGCGCAGGAGCTTCACGACATAGCGGAAGTTCTCGGGCAGGGATTTTTTATAGTTGAGGAAGTCGCCCTCCAGCTTGCGGGAGACGACGACGGTGCCGCCTATGGTGAAGGAGCTGTGCTTCGTGCCGACGTTCAGCAGCACCTCCTCGTCCGAGTCCGCGCAGAGCCGCTCCACATCGAGCAGGGCCGAGCCGGGGATGATGAAGCGCAGGCCCTCAGCGCCGCCCTGCACGCTCTCGCGCCGGATGGCGAGGCGGTAGCCGTCCACGGAGACCATGGTGAGCCGGCCGCCTTCGAGCTCGAAGAGGCTGCCCATGTAGACCGGGCGGCTCTCGTTCGTCGAGACGGCGAAGATGCTCTCGTCTATCATGCTGCGCAGGGCCTTCTGGGAGATGCGGACGGCCTCGCTCTCGTCCACCTCGGGCAGCTCCGGGTAATCGGCGGCGGGCAGGGCCATAAAGCCGTACTCGCTCTGGCCGCACCTCACGCTCGCGCGGCTGTCGTCCCCCACCTCGACGGTGACGATGCCGTCGGGCAGCAGGCGCATCATCTCGGAAAAGAGCTTTGCCGTCATGAGCACGGCGGAGCCGGGCTGGGCCACGTCGGCCTCGATGTTCATGTAGATGCCCTTCTTAAGGTCGTAGCCCGTGACGCGCACGCCGCTGCCGGCCTCTATCAGCAGGCCCTCCAGCGCGGAGATGGGGCTCTTGGCCGAGGCCGCGCGCGAGGCGGCGGCGACGGCGGCTTGCAGCAGGTGCTTCTCGCAGGAAAATTTCATGTCGTCCTCCTTAGCAAAAACGCGAAGTTCCTTCACAGGATAGGAAGGATAGGTTTTTTTTCAGCAGTCGTAGTAATAGGTGAGAGCAAATGTTGAAAACCCTCCGGAGGCCCCGAAAAGCCTGATAAAATTCTCAACAGGTAGGAAGAGGGTTTTGAACCGCTCTGAACAGGGAAAATAAGGCAGAAATTTGTTTAAACAGCTTTGAACATGGACTTAACACATTTTGAACCTCGCCCTGTGCAAAGTTTCAGGAGCGGGAGTTTATGTTGGAGGAGATGTCCCGCACGGTGGCGGAGGTCTCCTGGTCGGTTTTTATGAGCTCCTCTATCTTGCGGATGGAGGTGAGCACGGTGGAGTGGTTGCGGCCCTCGTACTGGCTGCCTATGTCCACAAGCGAGAGGTTCGTGAGGTTGCGGATGAGGTACATGGAGACCTGGCGGGCCTTGGCGACGTTCTTGGAGCGGCGCTGGCCGCGGATATCCGACGAGGTGATGGAAAAATAGCGCGCGGTCTCTTCGATGATGACGTCGGGCGTGGGTATGTAGGCGCCGACGCGGATGACGTCCTTTATGGCGCGCTTGACGGAGTTTATGGTGATGCCGTCGTCCATGATCTCGCGGTAGGCAGTCAGGCGCTTGACGACGCCCTCTATCTGGCGGACGTTGGAGGTGATGTTCTCGGCGATGAAGGTGACGACGTCGTCCGGCAGGCTCATGCCGAGCTGGGCGGCCTTGTTGCGGATTATGGCCGTGCGGGTCTCAAGGTCGGGGGGCTGCACGTCGGCCATGAGTCCGCCCTCGAAGCGGGTGCGCAGCCTGTCGTCCAAAAGGCTCATCTCCATGGGCGGGCGGTCCGCGGTGATGACTATCTGGTGGCCGTCGTTGTAAATGTTGTTGAAAGTGTTGAAAAATTCCTCCTGCGTGCTCTGTTTTCCGGCGATAAACTGGATGTCGTCCACGAGCAGCAGGTCCACGTTGCGGTATTTGTTGCGGAATTCGTCCATCGTGCCGTTGCGGATGGAGTGGACCATGTCGTTAGTGAAGTCGTCGCCGCTGACGTAGACTATGCGGCTCTCGGGGTTGTGGTCGTGGATGCGCTGGCCGATGGCGAGCAGCAGGTGGGTCTTGCCGAGGCCGGAGTTGCCGTAGATGAAGAGGGGGTTGTAGGCCCGGCCGGGGTTTTCCGCCACGGCGATGGCCGCCGCGTGCGCAAACTTGTTCGAGGGGCCGACGACGAAGCGGTCAAAGGTGTAGCCGTCCATCTCCGGCGGGATCTCGGTCATGTGGTGGCGCTGGCGCTGGAATTCGATATCCTCCGGCGTGAGGACGACAAGCTCCATCTCGCAGGAGAAGATCTCGCGCAGGGCGGCGCGGATGACGTCCCCGAAGCGGCCCTGGATGACGCTGCGCTTGAAGTCGGAGGTGGTCTGTATAATGAGGCTCGTCTCGCCCAGCTCCACGGGCTCGCAGTCCGAGAACCAGGTGTTGTAGGCCGTGGACGTGATGTTCTTGGCTATCTCGTCCAGGATGCTCTGCCACACGGATTTCAGTGAGTCCATCTTGTTCCCCCTTCAGAAAAATGCGCCCTCCTTTGAGGGGCGCACAGCTATTTCTTTAAGCTCTATTATACTTATCCGGCGCTTTTTTTGCAAGGGCGGCCGCAAATATTTAATTAAATAATAGTATAGGCGCCCCGGAGACGGGCGGATATTATTGAATTTGACAGGAGGCTCTGCTATAATACAGTGGTTATGGACATGAGCATTCTGGCAAAGGCCTTTTTCGACATACCCGAGGCTGCCTCCCTCCCCCTGCCGGGGGATGGGGGCGGCTTTCCTGCGCTCATAACGGGGCTCTCGGGCGTGCACAGGGCGCAGCTTGCGGCGGCCCTGGGGCTCAGGACCGGGCGGAGCGTCCTGCTGCTGACCCCGGACGAGGCCGCGGCCGAGGCACTGGCCGGGGACCTTGCCGCCTTCACGGGGGAGCGGCCCACGCTCCTGACGGGGCGCGAGTTCGTCTTCATCTCGGCGGACGCCGTCTCCCGCCAGACGGAGCAGCGCCGCCTCGGCGCCCTGCGCGAGCTGCTCGGCGGCGCCCGATATACAATTATAACCGCTCAGGGCCTGTTTCAGCGCGCCATGCCGCCGGAGGACTTCCGCCGCGCGGCCTTTGACATAGACCTCAAAAGCCGCCTTGAACCCGGGGACGCGGAGGACGCCCTGCTGCGCTGCGGCTACTCCCGCGCGGCCCAGGTCGAGGGGCCGGGCCAGTTTTCCCGCCGCGGCGGCATACTCGATTTCTTCTCCCCCTCCCAGGCCCAGCCCCTGCGCGTGGAGTTCTGGGGGGACGAGATAGACTCCATATCCAGCTTCGACACTGCGAGCCAGCGCCGCACCGAGAGCCTGGAGCGCTGCAGCGTCCTGCCCGCCGCGGAGACCCTGCCCTCGCTCTGCCGGGGCGGGTCCGCCCAGCTGGCCGCAGAGCTCAAAAAGCTCGCCGCCCGCGCCGAGCGCCGAGGCGACGCCCGCCTCGCCGGGACCCTCGCGGAGGACGCGGAGCGGCTCGAAAACGGCGCGGAGCTGCGCGCGGCGGACCGCTATGCGGGCCTCGTCTACTCCCGCCGGGCCTGCGCCCTCGACTACGCGCCGGAGGGCGCGCTGGTGGTGCTGGACCAGCCCGGGCGCTTCATGGACAGGGTCAGGGAATACGCAAAGCAGCTGGAGAGCGACGTGGAACAGCTCCGCAGCGCCGGGCGCATGGCCTCAAAGGCCGCGGATTTCTGCCTCGGCGAGCAGGAGGCGCTCGACGCCCTCGCGCGCTTTCCGCTGTACATGGCCGACGCCTTCACGGCGGGGCGCTATCCCCTGCCCACGGCCAGCGTCACGGGCATAGCGGCAAAGCAGCTGCCCTCCTACGCCGGCTCCGCCCGGCAGGCGGCGGACGATGCCAGGCAGTACCTTGAAAACGGCAGCGGCGTGCTGCTGCTGGCCGGGGACATGCGCCGGGCCAATATCCTCGCGGAAATGCTCCAGAAAGAGGGCGTGAGGGCCGCCGCCTCGGAGAACCCCGGCCGCCTGCCGGGGCCGGGCCAGTGCCTCATAAGCTCCGGAGGCCTCTCTGCGGGCCTGGAGTACCCCTCCCTGCGCCTCGCCGTCCTGACGGATACCCAGATCATGGGCGCCGGCCTGCGCCGCCAGAAGCGCCGCAAAAAGGCCGTGGGCGAGAAGATAGACTCCTGCGCCGACCTCGCCGTGGGCGACCTCGTCGTCCACGAGCAGCACGGCATCGGCCGCTTCGCCGGCGTCGTGCGCATCCCCGTGGACGGCGCGGAGAAGGACTACATGAAGATATGCTACGCCGGCACGGACAGCCTCTACGTCCCGGCGACCCAGCTCGACCTCGTGACGAAGTACGTCGGCGCGGGGGAGGACAGCCCGGTGCGGCTCTCGAAGCTGGGCGGCGCGGAGTGGCAGCGGACGAAATCCCGCGCCAAGGCCGCGGCCAAGGAGCTGGCCCGGGGCCTCATCGCGCTCTACGCGGAGCGCAGCCGCCTGGAGGGCTTCGCCTTCCCGCCCGACAGCCCCTGGCAGACCGAGTTCGAGGAGCGCTTCGGCTTCGAGGAGACGGAGGACCAGCTGCGCTGCATAGAGGAGATAAAGGCCGACATGGAAAAGCCCCAGCCCATGGACCGCCTGCTCTGCGGCGACGTGGGCTACGGCAAGACCGAGGTCGCCCTGCGCGCCGTCATGAAATGCATCCTGGGCGGCAAGCAGGCCGCCATCCTCGTGCCGACCACCGTGCTCGCCCAGCAGCACTACCAGACGGCGCTCCAGCGCTTTTTCGGCTACCCGGTGGAGATCCAGGTCATGAGCCGCTTCCGCAGCCCGGCGCAGATGCGCGCCACGCTCGCGGACCTCAAAAGCGGCAAGTGCGACCTCGTCATCGGCACCCACCGCCTGCTGCAGAAGGACGTGCAGTTCAAAAACCTCGGCCTGCTCATAGTGGACGAGGAGCAGCGCTTCGGCGTCTCGCACAAGGAACATATAAAGGAGCTCAGTCGTCAGGTGGACGTGCTGACCCTCTCGGCCACGCCCATACCCCGCACGCTGAACATGGCCCTCGCGGGAATCCGCGACATGAGCACCATCGAGGAGCCGCCGCAGGACCGCCTGCCGGTGCAGACCTTCGTCATGGAGCACGACTGGGGCGTCCTCACGGACGCCATGCGCCGGGAGCTCTCGCGCGGCGGGCAGGTCTACTATCTCCACAACCGCGTGGACAACATAGAGCGCACGGCCCTGCGCATAGCCGAGATGCTCGACGGCGCGGCCGTCGCCGTCGCCCACGGCAAGATGGACGAGGAGCAGCTCTCCCGCGTCATGGAGGACATGGTCGAGGGCCGGGTGCAAGTGCTGGTGTGTACCACCATCATCGAGACGGGCATAGACATCCCGAACGTCAACACCCTCATCATCGAGGACGCCGACCGCCTGGGCCTCGCCCAGCTGCACCAGATACGCGGCCGCGTGGGCCGCGGCGCGCGCCGGGCCAGCGCCTACCTCACCTTCCGCCGGGACAAAAGCCTCACCGAGATAGCCGAAAAGCGGCTCGAGGCCATCCGCGAGTTTGCCGAGTTCAACTCCGGCTTCCGCATCGCCATGCGCGACCTCGAAATACGCGGCGCGGGCAACCTCCTCGGCGCGGAGCAGTCCGGCCACCTCATCGACGTGGGCTACGACATGTACCTGAAGCTCTTAGAGGAGGCGGTCCTGGAGGAAAAGGGCGAAAAGCCCGTGAACAGGGCCTCTTCCACCGCGGACCTCGCCGTCTCCGCGAACATCCCGGAGAGCTACGTCGCCTCGACGGAGCAGCGCATGGACCTCTACCGGCGCATCGCCCTCATCCGCACGGAGGCCGACGCGGACGACGTGCTCGACGAGCTCATAGACCGCTTCGGAGAGCCGCCGGACGCCGTGACGGCGCTCGTGCGCGTGGCGCTGCTGCGCGGCGAGGCCGGGCGCGCCGGCATCACGGACATCTCGCAGAAGGCCGGGGCGCTGCGCTTCACGCTGGACTCTTTCGACATGGCCCGCGTCTCGGAGCTCTATGCCAGGACGGAATACCGGGGCAGGCTCCGGGTCGAGGCGGGCTCCGTCCCGCGCATCTCACTCAAGCTCCCGCCGAAGGCCAGGGTGCTGGACGAGGCCTCCCGCTTCGCCGCCGCCTGGGCCTCTACGGATATATCGTCAAAAGAAGACCAAGGAGGATAAGATGAAAAAACTTGTTTCACTCGCGCTGTGCGCCGCCCTGCTGGCGGCCCTGCTCGCCGGCTGCGGCCAGGCCGCGGACTCCCCCGGGACCGCCTCGCCCGAGGCGAGCGCCGAGGCCAGCCCCGAGGCGAGCGCCGAGACCGTCAGCCTCGACTGGGCCGCCGCCCGCGCCGCCTACGACCTCGACGCCACGGTCCTCACCGTGGACGGCTCCCCCGTCAGCTGGGGCGAGTTCTTCTACTGGTTCTACTACTGCTACGCCCAGTATTCCGGCGTCTTCGGCGCGGTCGCGGACTTTAACGCCGAATACATCTACGCCGAGGACAGCACCGTCGGCAGCGTCATCATGGACGAGGCCAAGAACTACGCCGTCCAGTACCACGCCCTCGACGTCAACGCGCAGAAGGAGGGCATAGCCCTCACCGCCGAGGACGAGGAGGCCCTCGCCGCCCTGCTGGAGAGCGACATCGCGGAGCTGGTGGGCGAGGACGGCACCGAGGAGCAGCTCTACGAGGTGCTGGAGCAGAACTACGTCAGCCCCGAGCTCTACAACTACATGAACCGCATGGCCGCCCTCTACACCCGCGCCTACGCCGAGCTCTACGGCCAGGACGGCGAGAAGCTCACGGAGGACGAGGTCATGGCCTTTGCCGACGAATACGGCTACATGGGCGCAAAGCACATCCTCATCCTCACCACCGACGAGGAGGGAGAGGCCCTGGACGAGACCGCCAAGGCCGAAAAGCGCGCCGAGATAGACGAGATCTACGCCCAGCTCCAGGGCAAGAGCGGCGATGAGCTGGAGAGCGCCTTCGACGCGCTCATGCAGGAGAAGAGCGAGGACACGGGCCTTGCCGCCTATCCGGACGGCTACTGCTTCACCTCGGGCGAGATGGCCGCGGAGTTCTCGGACGCGGCTGCGGCGCTTGAGCCGGGGCAGATGAGCGAGGTCGTGGAGACGAGCTTCGGCTACCACATCATCCTGCGCGAGCCCATAGGCCCTGACAGCGCCGTCCTGCAGTACGACAGCACCGGCACGCCCTACGACCTGCGCGCCGTCGCCGCCGCGCTCATGTACGACGACATGATAAACGGCTGGATTGAGAACGCCGAGATAGTCTGGGAGAGCGAGTTCGAGTCCCTCGACCTCAACGCCCTGCTCGGCATTGCCTAAGACCCTGGCCCCGGCCAAAAGCCGGGGCCTTTCCGCAAAAAGTGGTTGATTGCGGGTTGGATACTGTGTATTATGGTAACGATGAGTCGTGGAAGGAGGCGAAGCATGAAGCTCGACCGCAAAAACGTCCGCACGATACTCCTCATAATCGCCTTTGCCGTGCTGCTCTACACCGCCGCGCAGAATCTCGCCTCGGTGTACGGCGCGGTCAGGACGGTGTGGAGGGTCTTCGGCGTGGTCATAACGGGCCTTGCCATGGCCTTTGTGCTGAACGTCCCGCTGAAGCTCTTTGAGAACCGCGTGTTCTACGGCATGTCGGAGGACAGGCGTCCGCTCGTGAGGAAGCTCCGGCGGCCCGTGAGCCTGGTCTTTGCCCTTGTCGTGAGCCTCGGGCTCATCGGCATCCTCATCGCCGTCGTCCTGCCCCAGCTCACCGCCACGGTGGCGGAGGTCGCCGCGCGCCTGCCGGAGTATATCAGCTCCGCCGTCAACTGGCTGAACGATTTCCTCGCCGGCTTCGGCATCGAGATAGAGAGCCTCAAAAACTTCACCGTGGACTGGGAGAAGGTCTTCTCCGAGCTCACGACCTACCTGAAAGAGGGCAGCGCCAACGTCGATGGCTCCAGCGTCGTGGACACCGTCACCGGCGTGGGCACCTCAGTCGTCAGCACGGTCATGAACACCTTCCTGGGCCTCGTCGTCGCCGTGTACATTCTCGCGCAGAAGGAGCGCATCGGCCGCTTCACCCGCCGCTGCATCGACGCCTTCCTGCCTCAGAAGGCGGCCTCAGGCCTGGCGCGCATCGCCTCCATGGCCTCGGAGACCTTCTCGAACTTCGTCGCCGGGCAGCTGGCGGACTCCTGCATCCTGGGCATCCTCTGCTATATCTGCATGCGCATTTTCCGCTTCCCGTATCCGGAGGTCATCTCCGTGGTCATTGGTGTGACCTCGCTCGTGCCGATGGTGGGCTCCTTCATCGGCGAGGTCATCGGCGCGCTGCTCATCCTCATCGTGAGCCCCCTCAAGGCTCTGCTCTTCGTCGTCATGGTGCTGGCCATACAGCAGGTGGACGGGGCCTTCATCTACCCGCGCATCGTGGGCCGCTCCGTGGGCCTGCCGGGCGTGGCCGTGTTCTGCGCGGTCATCGTCGGCGGCAACGTCGCGGGCGTCATCGGCGCGATGATAGGCGTGCCCGTGTGCGCGCTTGTCTACGCCCTGCTGCGCGAGGCCGTGGACGCCCGGCTCCGCCGCCGGGAGGAAAAACTGGTATAAGGTCTGACCAAAACTTATGTGCAGGTCTACAAAAATATCCAAAGCGCCCGTTTTTGTTGAAAAGGCGGGCGCTTTATGCTATATTTTTATCAATAGGCGGTTGATTTGACCTGACCGCCGGAGCTTTGAACATCCAACACCGGCGCCCGAGGCTTTGGGCAGAGCTGTCGGGCGTGCCCGCAAAGGGCGGCGGTGAGGAGGCGAGAGGGCAAAGCAGGGCCGGAGACGCCGGTGCGGAGGGCCGTTTTTTGCGGGAACGGCGGGCCGTGCCGCTTCCCACGTCCGAGGCCGGGCTGCCCGCGCCGCACCTTCCCCGCGCGGCGCGGAAAAGAGGACACGCGGCAGAATGAACGCTATGCCGCGTGTCCTTTTTTAAAACAATTTCCGCCCCGGGCCTTGCTATGACCGCCCGGGCGTGTTAGTATTGGTTAGACCACTACGGGGGGCCTTGATATGGAGTTTGGACAAATCGTAGCGCCGACGATAAAGGAGCTGTTCATCGAGCGGATAGAGGGGATGATCTTCTCGGGCGCGCTTAAGCCCGGGGACCGTCTGCCCTCGGAGCGGGACCTGGCGGAGCAGATGAAGATAAGCAAGACCATCGTGCACCTGGGCCTGGAGGACCTGGCGCGGATGGGCTTTATAGAGGTGACGCCGCGGCGCGGCACGGTGGTGGCGGACTTTGCGGAGACGGGGAATCTGGAGACGCTGAACGCTATCCTGCGCTATAACGGCGGCAAGCTGGACCGGCAGATGGTGGTGTCGATAGTGGAGCTGCGCAGCGCGATAGAGGGCGGGGCGCTGATCCGCCTGGGCCGGCGCCACAGCGACGCGGACATGGAGGAGCTGCGGGGGATGATGGCGGAGTTTGAGGCGGCGAGCCTGCTCTCGCCCTCGACGGCGGAGGTAGCGGCGGCGCTGGCGCGCTTCCACTACAAGATCTGCACGCTCTCGGGCAACCAGCTGTTCCCGCTGATCATGAACGCCTTCCGGGGCGTAGGCAGCGTGCTGTGGGAATCCTCCGCGCGGTTCTGGGGCGAGAAGGCGCTGTACGAGCAGGGTTTGCATATAATAGAGCTCATCGACGCCGGCCGCGGCGAAGACGCGGCGAACTACATGAACGCATTGTTCGACCACTATCTCGAAAACGTGAGCCTGTGATCAGGCGGCGTGCGGCCGCGCCGCAGGAATATTGAAAAACGCCCCCGATGGGGGCGTTTTTTATTTCAGCGTGAGGCCGCCGGGGGATGGACCCCGCACGCTTTTTGTGCAAAAAGCGGGGCGATGTGCTGTTATTCGCGCGGGCCGCTTACTTCCGCTCGCCGCAGGGATAGTGCTCGTTGTCGGCCTTTTCGCGGGTCACAAGCTGGTAGAAACGCCAGCCGCCGGCGAGGTTCGAGCAGTCAAAGCCGTGGCCAGTCAGGATGCGGCAGGCTATGTAGCTGCGCATGCCGGAGAAGCAGTTCACGTACACCGGCTTCGACTTATCCAGCTCGCCCAGGCGCGCGCGCAGCTCGTGCAGCGGGATGTTCACCGCGCCCTCTATGCAGCCGCCCGCAAACTCGCGCGCCGTCCGCACGTCCAGGAGCGTCACGCTCCCGTCCCTCGGCAGCTCCGGCACATCCTCCGGGAAGTGCTGCTTCACGATGCCGTTCATCACGTTCTGGATCATGAAGCCCGCCATGTTCACCGGGTCCTTCGCAGAGGAGTAGGGCGGCGCGTAGGCCAGCTCCAGCTCGCAGAGGTCCTCCGCCGTGAGGCCCGCGCGGATGGCCGCCGCCAGGACGTCTATCCGCTTGTCCACGCCGTCGAAGCCCACTATCTGCGCGCCCAGGATGCGGCCCGTGTCCGGGTCGAAGAGCGTCTTTATGCTCATGTTCCGCCCGCCGGGGTAGTAGCCCGCGTGGCTGGCCGAGTAGCCCAGGACCTTCGAATAGCTGAGGCCCGCGGCCTTGGCGGCCTTCTCGTTCAGGCCCGTCACCGCAGCCGTCATGTCGAAGACCTTGATGACCGTCGAGCCCTGCGTGCCCTTGTACTCCGAGGCTATGCCGCAGATGTTGTCCGCGGCGATGCGGCCCTGCTTGTTCGCCGGGCCGGCCAGGGCCACCAGCGCGGGCGCGCCCGTCACGGGGTTCACGACCTCCACCGCGTCGCCCACGGCGTAGATGTCCGGGTCCGAGGTGCGCATGTGGCTATCGACCTTGATGGAGCCCTTCAGCCCCAGCTCCAGCCCCGCCGCCTTCGCCAGCTCCGACTCCGGCACGACGCCGACCGCCAGCACGACAAAGCCGCACTTTATGCTCTCGCGGTCCTTCACGTGGACGATGATGCCGTCTTCCGTCTCCTCATAGCTCTCCACCGCGTGCTTGAAGCGCAGATCGAGGCCCTTCTCGCGCAGATGGGCGTGCAGCTCGCAGGCCATGTCCCAGTCCAGCGGCGGCAGCACCTGCTCGCTGCGCTGCAGCAGCGTCACCTTGACGCCCGCTTCCATGAGGTTCTCCGCCGTCTCAAGCCCGATGAAGCCGCCGCCCACGACGACGGCCCGCTCCGGGCGCTCCGTCTCGACGAGCTCGCGCATCCTCAGCGCGTCCTCCACCGTGCGCAGGGTCAGCACCCGCTCGGAATAAACGCCGGGCGTGTTCGGTATCATCGCCTTCGCGCCGGGCGAGAGGATGAGCTTGTCGTAGCTCTCCACGTACTCGCGGCCCTCGCCGTGGCTGAACACCGTGACGGTCTTGTGCTCCCTGTCTATGGCCGTGACCTCGCTTGAGACGCGCACGTCGATGTTGAAGCGGGAGAAGAAGCTCTCAGGAGACTGGAGCGTGAGGTCCTCCCTGTCCTCGATGACGCCGCCGACGTAGTAGGGCAGGCCGCAGTTGGCGTAGCTGACGAAGCCCGTGCGCTCGATGACGACTATCTCCGCCTGCTCGTCCAGCCTGCGGAGCCTTGCCGCCGCGGTGGCGCCGCCAGCGACGCCGCCTATTATGACTATCTTGCTCATATGTGCCGTCCTCCTTAAAAGTGGGCTGTTATTTGTTGTCGAGTATCCTGACGTCGAGCCGGTCGAAGGCCATGGAGAGCCCGGCCTTTTCCAGCGCGGTGCGGCAGTTTTCGTTGAGGGCGAAGTAGACGTCCCAGTAGTCCTGCGTGGCGGCCCAGGCGCGCAGGCTGTATTCGACGCTGCTGGCCTTGTAGGCGCTGACGACGACGCTGGGCGCGGGCTCGGTGAGGACGCGCGCGTCGGCCGCGGCGGCGTCGAGCAGGGCCCGGCGCACGGACTCGGCGTCGCAGCTGTATTCGAGGCCGAAGGCGAGGTCCACGCGGCGGGTGGGCTCGGTGCTGTAGTTCGTGATGCGGGAGGCGGCCACGTCGCTGTTGGGGATGTGTATCTCCTTCCTGTCCGCGGTGACGAGGGTGACGTAAAAGAGGCCGGAGGAGATGACCGTACCCGTCGTCGCGCCCAGCTCGACGAAGTCGCCGGAGGAGAAGGGCCGCGTCATGAGCAGCGTGAAGCCGGCAAAGACGTTCGAGAGCGTGTTCTGCAGCGAGAGCGAGAAGGCCAGGCCCGCCACGGAGAGCACGGCCACGAGCGAGGCCGAGGGTATGCTGAGCTTGTCCGCTATTATGAGCGCGACGAGCACCCAGAGCAGCACCCGCACGCAGGAAAGGATGAAGCTGCGTATGGCGCGCTCGAGCTTGGAGCGCTCAAGGGCGCGGCGGACGGCCTTGGTGAGCAGCTTGATGACGACGAGGGAGATGAGCAGGATGACGGCCGCGGCCAGCAGGTTGCCGAGCGAAAAGCCGCCTATTTCGGTTTCCAGCAGCTTCTGCACGGAGAACTGCTCTGTCTCTATAGTAAGCAGCTCGCTTATGTCCGGCATGGTGGGGCCTCCTTTCCAAAAAGCTAACCCATTATACACCCGGCCCGGCGGCCTGTCACGTGATTTTGTCCTTGACGAAAATGGAAAAGCGTATTACATTTAATAAGACTAACCACAAAGGAGGCAGCCATGAAGGTAGCTGTTGCATATGACGAGGAAGAGATGATCTTCCAGCACTTCGGCCACACGGAGCGCTTCAAGCTCTACGAGATAGAAAACGGCGAGGTCGTGTCGAGCGAGCTTGTGGACACGGCAGGCGCGGGGCACGAGGCTCTGGCGGCCTTTCTTGCCGGCCTGGGCGTACAGACGCTCATCTGCGGGGGCATAGGCTCCGGCGCGGTGCAGGCGCTGGACGCGGCCGGCATCCAGGTCTACGGCGGCATCACGGGCCTTGCGGACTACGCGGTGGAGGCCCTGCTGCGCGGCGTCCTGGCCCACGACCCGAACCCGAACTGCCGCCGGCACGAGGAAGGCCACAGCTGCTGCCACGGCGAAGGCGGCGGCTGCTGCCACGAATGAGCCCCGTCCCATACCCGCGAATAACAGTCAATGCCCCGCTTTTTGTACAAAAGCGGGGCATTGCTTTTTACATTTGGGTGCGGCGCGTCAGTCGGGGATGTCTATCTCCGACGGGTCGTCGGGTTCGTCTATCCTCAGCCAGATGTCGCCGTTCTTCTCCAGGTCGCCGATGACGTCCAGGGGCTGCTTCATGTAGCGCGCCTGCGCCGTCGCCGCGAGCGTGCCGTCAGACAGGTACAGCCCGCCCTCCGCGTTGAAAATGAGCCGCGTGTTGCGCGTTATCCGCCCCGTCACCAGCAGCGGCTCGCCATACGGCACCGGTTTTTTGAAACGAACGCTGATGTCCCCGGTCACCGCCCAGGTCTCCGGCTCCGCTATGTTTATGGCCCGCCCCAGCGTCTCGTCCAGCAGGGCCGTGATCACCCCGCCGTGTACCCGCTGCGGATAGCTCTGATGCTCCGGGCTCGCCGTCACGAGCGCCGACATCGTGCCGTCCTCCAGCTCGTAAAAACGGCTGTGCAGGCCGTAGGGGTTGTTTATACCGCACACAAAGCAGTTGCCGCTGTTGTTGTGCTTCCTGACTACCCTCTTCTTCAAAAAAACGCCTCCAACTCAACAAAACGGCAGTATGCCCGTCAGCCCGTGCAGGGCCTCCCGCGCCGCCGTGATGACCTTAGCAAGGTCGTAATTGGCAAACACCGTGTCCGCTATGCGCACCAGGTCCGCGTCCATGATGAGCCCAAGCGCAAATACCACGACGCCCAGGCCCGCAAGCGCCAGGACCACGCTCAAAACTATGCCCCATGCGCGTTTCATGCGTCCACCTCCCCGTGCTCATAGCACCAGTCGCGCCCCTTGCGGATGATGAGGTCCGCAAAGCCCACGACGCCGCGCAGGAAAAACCACACGGCGAAAAACAGCAGCAGCAGCCCCAGCGCCGCGGCCACCAGCGCCGCGCCCGCCAGCAGCAGGATGTCCGCCACCACGTTCATGCCCAGGAAACAGAACGACGCCAGCAGCGCGCCCAGGCCGATGCCCGCGCCGCCCAGCACGAAAATGCCCAGCGCCAGCCCCGTCAGCGCCACCGTAACCGGCAGGCAGATGACCAGGCCGAACAAAATGTAGAGGATGAGCAGCACGACCTTCGCCTTCGGTGGCTTCGGCAGCTCCGGCGGCCCGTCCCAGAAGGGCGGCAGCTCCGGCGCGGCGTCCTCCCCCGCGGGCTCGTCCGCGGCGGTGTCCGCGTATTCCGCCTCCGCCTCTGCTTCTGCTTCAACTTCCGGTTCCGCCTCGGCCCCGGCTTCCGTCTCCGTCTCCGGCTCGGCTTCTGCTTCCGGCTCCGCCTCGGGCTCCGGCTCGGCCTGCGCCTCGGGCGCGGGTTCGGGTTCGGGCGCAGCCTCTACCTCCGCCTCCGGCTCCTGCGGGGCCTCGGCTTCCGGCGCCTGCGGGCTCTCGGGCTCCGCCTCCTGCTCAGGACCGGCCTGCGGCTCCGGTCCCGGCCCGGCCTGCGCTTCAGGCTCGGCTTCGGCCTCGGGCGCCGGCTCGGCTTCGGCCGCCGGTTCGTGTTCCTGCACCGGCTCCGCCTCGGGTTCCTGCGCCGGCTCCGGCTCCGGCTCATAGCGGGAGCCCAGCTCGCCCTCCTCGGGCGGGGTGTAGCCGCGCAGGACCGTCACGGCCGCAAAGGTCGGGCTGCCCAGGCTGGCTATGACCGCCGCGTCGTCGCCCTCCGCGTCAAAGCGCGCGTTTATCCCGCGCAGCACGGCCTCCCTGTCCTGGGGCGCCATGCCGGAAAGGAGCTTCCCCAGCTCCGCAACGTATTTTTGCCTGTCTATAACAGTCACCTCCGAGTGACTCTGCGTCAAGGGTGCGGGACTTGCCCGCTCAGAGACATTATATTTATTATATCACGCCCGGTCAAGGCCAAAACGCGCGCCCCCGCCCTTGACAAGCGCCGCAACTTCACATAAAATGAGGTTTCAGCGAAATGTTACGCAGGGAGGATGCTTCACATATGGCCAAGGAGAAGAAAGTCGAACAGATAACCGACATGGAGGTCGATTTCGCCCAGTGGTTCACGGACGTCTGCACGAAGGCGGAGCTGGTGGACTATTCCGGCATCAAGGGCCTTTTCGTACTGCGGCCCTACGGCTACGCCATCTGGGAGAACATCCAGCAGGCGCTGGACGCGAAGTTCAAGGCCACGGGCCACACGAACGTCTCCATGCCCATGCTCATCCCCGAGAGCCTGCTCCAGAAGGAGAAGGACCACGTCGAGGGCTTTGCGCCCGAGTGCGCCTGGGTCACGGTGGGCGGCAGCGAGGAGCTGCCCGAGCGCCTGTGCATCCGCCCGACCTCTGAGACGCTGTTCTGCGAGCACTGGAGCCACGTCGTCCACAGCTGGCGCGACCTGCCCTGCCTGTACAACCAGTGGTGCAGCGTGCTGCGCTGGGAAAAGACCACGCGCCCCTTCCTGCGCGGGCGCGAGTTCCTCTGGCAGGAGGGCCACACCATCCACGCCACCGAGGAAGAGGCCCGCGAGGAGACGCTCCGCATGCTGGAGATCTACGCCGACATCTGCGAGAACTGGCTGGCCATGCCGGTCATCCGCGGCGACAAGACCGAGAAGGAGAAGTTCGCCGGCGCGGAGAACACGTATACGATAGAGTGCATGATGCACGACCGCAAGGCCCTGCAGTCCGGCACGAGCCACTATTTCGGGGACGGCTTTGCCAAGGCCTTCGGCATCACCTTCTCGGACAAGGAGAACAAGCTGCGCAACCCGCACGAGACGAGCTGGGGCATGTCCACGCGCGTCATCGGCGGCCTCATCATGACGCACGGCGACAACAACGGCCTGGTGCTGCCGCCGAAGATCGCGCCCATCCAGGTCGTGGTACTGCCCATCGCGGCGCACAAGCCGGGCGTGACTGAAGCGGCCGAGGCGGTCGTGGAGCGGCTGAAGGCGGCGGGCGTGCGCGTGAAGGGCGACTTCTCGGACAACTCCCCCGGCTGGAAGTTTGCGGAGTGGGAGATGAAGGGCGTGCCCCTGCGCCTGGAGCTCGGCCCGCGGGACATCGAGGCGGGCGTCTGCGTCGCCGCGCGGCGCGACAGCGGCGAGAAGGTGACGGTGCCGCTCGCGGAGCTGGAGACGGCCGTGCCGCAGCTGCTGGAAGCCGTGCAGCAGGGCCTCTTCGACAAGGCCAAGCGCAACCTGGACGAGCACACCTATGTCGCCCACACGGTGGACGAGGTGAAGGACGTCATCGAGAACCGCGGCGGCGGCTTCATCAAGACCATGTGGTGCGGCGACGAGGCCTGCGAGCTGAAGATGAAGGAGCTGGCCGGTGTTTCGAGCCGCTGCATGCCCTTCGAGCAGGAGCAGCTGGGCGACACATGCCCCGTCTGCGGCCGCGCCGCGAAGAAGATGGTAGTCTGGGGCGTAGCATATTGAGAACACGCGAAATCCCCCGCCGCCCTCACGGACGGCGGGGGATAAAAGTTTTTTGCCCCGCTTTTTTACAAAAAAGCGGGCGGGGTCCAGGGGCGGAGCCCTGGCCGCGCGCCGCAGCGCGCGGAACGCTCCTATGCTCACAAAGCGCAGGAGGGGGTAAAGGGGGGCCCCTCGCCGGGGGTCCCCCCTTTGCGGGCGGCCTAAGCCGCCCGCAGCCTCTGCGCATTGCCGCTTAAGCCCTGTAGGGGACGGCGTCCCCGACGTCCCGCGCGTGCGTTGACCGCGGGGCAAATCAAAACGCGAAAACGCACGACACGTTTGCGGAACTCGCCGTTTTGCTGTTGGTTGTCTTTACCTTGTGCTGCAGTTTCCACCCCATTTTTTTGGTCTTGCCCAAAGAAACGGGGTGGAGCCCCAAAGAAAAACGCTTATGGGGT
>OJRQ01000252.1_pt1 | contig 39327 bp, 39 predicted proteins | sample 1599271 | NCBI WGS metagenome assembly OJRQ01 (sample SAMN03922533, study PRJEB24848) | human gut metagenome | isolation source: stool sample | host: Homo sapiens | place: Germany | collected 2010-05 | reverse complement strand
GTCCGCATCCAGCTTCAGCTTTCTCTTCTTCGGCGTTTTTGCTGCCGCCCGATCCGCTTTGTCCGCCGCCCGTTCGGCTTTGGACGCAGCCTTTTTGACCCTGGGATTTGCAAGCTCATCCTCTGTGAAATGGAGCCTGGTCGCTTTCTTCGCCATATCACACCGCCTTTGCTTCTGCCACCTCGGACAGCTTTGTGGTCATGATACGGTAGAGCTCCAGATCCGTCGGGAAATGATCCACGAAGGGCAGGATGACATTGCCGTAGAACAGGAGACCTTCGCCTTCGCCGGAGTGGGTCACATAGGAAAGCTGATGGGGAGAAATATTCAGCTGCTGCGCCAGAATCTGGCGGTCACCGGCAGCCTGGTTCAGCATATACACGAAGTCTGAGTTTTCGAAGATGTTCTCCACCTCGCGGCTGGAAAGTAGATCCTTTACGTTCTGCGTGATACCGGTGGGAATGCCGCCCCATTTACGGAAGCGCTTCCAGATCTCAACGGAGTAGGAAGCGGTCTGCTCCTCCTTCAGAAGAAGATGGAACTCGTCCATATAGTAGCGGGTCGTCTTACCGGCAGAACGGTTGGCCGTGACGCGGCCCCAGACCTGATCCTGAACAATCAGCATACCCAGCTTTTTCAGCTGCTTCCCCAGTTCCTTAATGTCATAGCAGACGAAACGGTTCCGGATATCGACGTTGGTTCTGTGGTTGAAAAGGTTCAGGGAGCCCTTAACATAGATTTCGAGCGCCGTTGCCACACGATGGGCTTCCTTTTCCTCCTGCTGTAAGAGCGCATTGTAAAGGTCCTCCAGAAGCGGCATGTTTTCCGGTTTAGGATCCTCGAAGTAGTGCTGATAGATCTGGTGCACACAACGGTCAATTACCGTCTTTTCGATGGGCTGCAGACCATCCTTACCCCCAACGATCAGCTCACAGAGGGAAAGAATGAAGTCCGCCTTCAGTGCCAGCGGATTGTCATCCTCGGAGTAGGACTCATTGATATCCATGGGGTTGATATAGTGGGTGCTGGTCGGACTGATCTTGATGACTTGGCCCTCCAGACAGTTGACCAGTGCCGTGTACTCGGCTTCAGGATCGCAGATGATGATATCATCGTCGGTAACCAGGAAGGCATTGGTGATCTCTCGCTTTGCCGAAAAGGATTTACCGGAACCGGGCGTACCGAGGATCAGACCATTCGGATTCTTCAGCTTCTTCCGATCCACCATGATCAGGTTGTTGGAAAGGGCATTCAGGCCGTAATATAAGGCATCATCGCCATTCTGGAACAGTTCCTGTGTGGTAAAAGGAATGAAGATCGCCGTGGAGCTGGTGGTCAGAGCACGCTGGATCTCAATCAGGTTATTGGCAAGAGGGAGACTGCTCATGAGCCCCTGCTCCTGCTGAAAATCCAGTCTTCGAAGGTTGCAGTTGTGCTTCTGAGCAATGGAGGATGCCTGAAACACGTTGTTCTCAAGCTCCTGCTGGGTCTTGCCGGTATTCATGATCAGGAAAGTGATCAGAAACATACGCTCATTCTGGGACTGCAGCTCCTTCAGAAGGGCCTTTGCATCCTTACCGTAGGTGGCCAGGTCGGAAGGGATAATGTCCATGTCATAACCGGAACGGACTGCCTTTTTCTGCTCCTCAATCTTGCTGCGGTCAAGCTCGGTAATGGTGTGCTTGATCTGCTTGATGGCAGTGGTCTGGTCTACCGACTGGATGTGCATGGTGACGATCTCGCTGGACTCCATATCCAGAAAATCCTTCAGAAGCTGGTCGGAAAGATCCGATGCTGTGATCTGCAGATAACTCATGGCTCCGTACAGGCTGCCCATGGTAAAGGTCTTTCCGCCCGGGAAGGAAAAGGATGTGGGAGCAATGAAGTCCTTCACGGATAGTCCGGAGCCTGCCAGCCAGCTCCAGTCGAAGTAAAAACGGTCAGTATCGCCCATGTGAAACATGGCATGCATCAGCTGCAGACGTTCCTTCCCATTGAGCACCCTGGCGGATACGCCGAGGCGCTTGAAGTTATTCATCAGGTTGGTCTGCACATGCTCTAGGCGGGGCTTTGCCTCGCGCATGGACTCGGCTTCAATGCCGAAGGTGATATATTTGGTCTTTGTCAGACCGTTATTGCCCTGAGCCAGCTGCATCTTCAGCATCTGACTGTACTCGCTGCGGACATTGTTGAAGTTGTCATTGCGGTACGGAATGCGAATGTTCTTCTCAAAGACTTCGGCATCCGTCGCCATATTCATGAAAGACAGCTCGAAGTGGATGGAGCTGTCGAAAAAATTCAGGAAGGAGCACCACTCTTCAAAGATCGCGGTCTTGTCCTCCTGCTGAGCCAGCTGATAGTTGATGTCCTGATACTGGATGGTCTTGGTATAATACTTGTCGCTGACGCGGCAGATGCCATCCGGGAACATACGCTGGAACGGGATCGACTGCTGCGCGGTGCGGGGAATGCCGTCATCACGCCTTGCGCGGTCGATGATCTCCTGAACCTGCCTTGCCTGAGCCTTAGTCAGATTCTTCGGCATGTTCAGGTTTCTTTTTTCTGTTTTTCGGAACAGATTTTTCACCGTAAACAATGTGATTTACCTCCATTTCTGCCTGTGCCTGACGAATCAGGACGGCATAATAGTTGTTCGTCTGATAGGGACGGACCTTCGGCCTTACAAACTTGGCCTGAATTAACTGCTTTGCGATCTTTTCCAGCGGCTGGCCGTCCCGTTCATACATTCCGAGAAAGAAGAACGGCAGCATGATGATGATCATACAGATGGATGCCATGCTGGTATTGCCGCCCGCCTTGAGCAAAAAGAAAGACGGAACACCGATAAGTGCACCCGCCCCAAAGCAGAGAAGCTGACGTTTTGTCAGGTTGAATAGGATTTTTGATTTGACCCTCGTAAGATCGCGAGGGTCAGGAATATAAGCTGCCACTATTTACTGAACCTCCTTCCTTAGTGTACCGAGAAGACGCTTTTCGCAAGAGCACCGGTCTTGAATAATGTGAAGCACAGCAGCACTGTGTATCCGAGGATGCCCCAGATGGATCCGATAATATCATCTGAAATAGAGACGCTCTGGATCAGCACAGCATAGATGCCGACACAGATCATGATCAGAAAGCCCGGGAAGCCGAGAGCGAACAGAGACCTGAGATAGTTCTGTCCCACCATGCTCTGTTCCCGGTTTCCGAAGGTCGAGAACGGGATTGGTGCCATACTGGTCATCAGGTAGATTTCGATCATTCGTCCATAGACAATGACGAAAATCACAACACTGAGTGCCTTGATGGTAAACTGAACGACCATGCACTGCAGGAACAGTGCAAACAGCGGTCCGATTTCCATGGCCTCCAGCGTATCCTGCATGGTTTCTAAGGCTGCCGCATCCACCGCCATATTCCCGGCAATGAGCCCGCCTGCATTATTGATCACATGCTGCGTCACATCAAAGACCGCCATCACAATATTGAAGGTGTTGGTGATGGGTGTCACGGCTACAAAGGTCTTGAAGACCCATTTGAAGAAGATCCAGGTTTCAAAATTGGCAAGGTTATTGTGGTCTATGATCATCTGAATCAGCTCGTAGCAGGCAATGAAAGTCAAGATCAAGCCTGCGACCGGGATAATCACTGATTCGGAAACATTCCGGATCATGGCGAAGATGCCCGGCGAGAAATTCGCCGGAGTCGTCCCCACCTGCGTCGCAACATCGCCAACCTGAGTGTTTACCGAATCAAACAGTCCCGTCAGCTGGTTCATGATGCCGGAAACAAGCAGTTCCTTCAGCCATTCACCAATCTGATCGAGTACGCTGTCCAACGATTAACACTCCTTTCTTAGCCGAAGAGTCCGGAAAGCAGGGGAACCAGAGTGATACCGATAAGGGCCACGCCGCCACCGGCCATCAGCTGCTTCATACCCTGAGACTTTGCACCGGGGTTATCGTTGCCGTAGCCCTCCAGAAGGTTGATCGCGCCCCAGATACCAAGACCTGCACCGAGAGCTACAACGAGAGTCTGCAGTACACCGACTGCACTATTGAAAAATGCCATAGTAATTTCCTCCTTGCCCGGATCCCGAATATAGTTTGATGGACCTGCGGGCTGATCATATGGTTGATAAACAACAATGCCCCTCTGCCCGCATGTGCACCTGCGGGCAGAAGGGCATAAAAATAGCCAGGTAGCTGATCAAGTCAGTTCCTGGCTATGTATTATTGTCTAGTTAAAATGAACCATGAGCCATATTGGTCATGTGTTTCAAAACAGAACCCCTGTTTCTCTAAAATGTGTTGGGACTCGTCGTTGTTGCTTATCAGAGCATATAAATAAGGCACTTTCGTATTTGTAAAAATCCAATTTACAAAGAACGCTAATGCTTCTTGCATATAGCCTTTTCTTCTGAAATCAATTTCTGTGCCGTAGGAAATCTCAAATTCACGCCGCTTATTTTCAAAATGGATGTGGCATATATTTTCAGTACCATTTTTCTCATAAAACATGAATCCATATTCCATTCCACTTCGTGGTTGAAGATTCAGCAGATTGATTAAACTTATTTCTCCGTTGTTTGCTGGTTCTGGTGGCACAGGAATTCCGTTTTTCAATTCAATATCTGATTTACAGACCATTCTAGCCGTATATTCTTCAATCATTGTGTAATTTCTCCCCGATACTTTAATCCTGATATTGCTGGATTTGATTATAAACATTGTGTACTGCTTCCAAATACAGCACGCAAGAGCGCTTGTTTGGATCGTTGTTGCGATTCTTTAACTTCAAGTACTCTTCACGAATCCAATTCCAGCCTTGCTCGTCGTTATATTCAAAGATCTCCTCAAGCTTCCAGCCTACATTTCTTGATTGACTTCTTTTCTCAAAAGTATAATGGCCATCATCCCAGTGTTTCAAATAATAGTACCCTTCAGATTCATCGTCTCCATAATAGATAATGGCAAAATCTCCCCCGTAAATCACCTTGCTATGATCTTTGTCTATATGCTTCAGCTGGATTACAGATGTTCTATGCTTTGGAAAAGAATAGGATGTTCCACGACATGCTTTTTGAAATGCCTGCATGAATTGATCTGCTATAACCTTTGGCTTATAGCTCCAACCTTCTTTAAGTGGAGGAAGAATAATATTGTAATCCAAGTCGAAGCCTTTGTTACCACCCTTTATGCGAGTCACAAGATGACGGTCACCACTTCCAATCAATCGATAGCGGACACCAGGCAAATCGTATTCTCTTTGCATAATAGAAACAACTCTATCAAGGATTGTTTTCTGCTCGTGTTTTACAGGGTAATATTCTTTTTTGTGAACATATTCAAATTCAGCCATATGACTTTCCCTTTCTTTCCCCGAGCCTCCCATTTAGATTTATTCTAAATCATTACATCATAAAACTCAAACATAAAAAAGTCAATCAAAGAATATGCCAATTTATAAAAACTTATATGTAACGGGCAGCTTGCGCCGCCCGGCCGGATCACTGCTCCGGCAAGCAGTCAGACTCTATTCGGATTAACCGAAGAGACCGGAAAGCAGAGGTACCAGAGTGATACCGATGAGGGCAACGCCGCCGCCAGCCATAAGCTGCTTCATACCCTGAGACTTTGCACCAGGGTTATCGTTACCGTAACCTTCCAGAAGGTTGATCGCACCCCAGATACCAAGACCTGCACCGAGTGCTACTACGAGAGTCTGCAGAACAGTGACTGCGCTGTTGAAAAATGCCATAATAAAATCCTCCTTGCCGCTTTGGGCTGAAATAATGATAGTTGCTGCCATGATGTTCGCCGTGTCCTTTTTGGCCTGATTCGTTTTTTCGCTAACCGCGTCGGTTTGCCACAGAACGCAGAACCTCATCAGGGCAAAATAAAAGCCTTCTGTTTTCTCACAGAAGACTTACAAACGATAGTGATTAAAATTTGATCTCGACCTTCCGGCTGTCATAGTAGCCTAAGATATCGAGGATCTCTTCCAGGTATTTCTTACTCCTGGCATATTTGTCTCCGGTATCCAACCGGATCCAGATGGTTGCTGTACCCGGGCTGGCATCAATGCTGATGATGTGATCTGCATTAATATACTCCTCACCGGTGTATACGAATGTCGCCATTTTGCCTCCTACCTGGTCGCTTCCTGCTTCTTAGAAGCCTTACCGGAAGGGCTGGCTGCCGCTGTTTCTTCCTTCCGGTCAGACAAGTCCGAGAGGACAGAGCCTCTGGATTTATCTTTATAGGACTCCATCAGGGCCTTCAGTTCCGTGTTGGTCACTTCTCTGGTCTCACGACCCCAGATGGATCTTCCGGTTTCATCCATGCCGGTCTTCACCGAACGGGAAAGTCGGGTCGTTCCCTCCTCGGGGAGCTTCATCCAGACACCTTTTCCGAACTGATTATCGTGAATCATCTTTGGGGAAATCACAAAGGATTCCCAGGGGCGGGTATCTGATTTATCCGGATTTGGAATACTGACTTCCACCAGCTCCTTACCGCTTTTCGAAGTAAAGGGCTCACCCACGAGCCCCTTACCGAATTTGATCGTTACCTCGGCCAGCGGCTGACCAAAGGTTTCGCCACGCGCCATGGCTTCCTCCGCTTCTCTTACGAAGTCGGGAACATCCATCGGCAACGGATTTCTTTCATCTGCCATTGCGGCTTACCTCCTTATTTTTCTGCTTCTATAACAAAAAACTCATCCTTCGGATGAAGCTTTGCCCTGGTACTCAGGTACTTCTCAATGTCGAAGGTGAGTTTCTTATCATAATCGGCTGTGTATTTGTAGTTCGGGTGCTGTGTCAGATCGTACTTATCCGACAGGAAGGGACGGACGCCTCTCAGCTGAAGGACACATTTGCTGCCGTCCATAACAGCCAGTTCATCACGACTCATGAGCTCCTTGCCCAGTTTCTGGTAGTTGGTTCCGTAGCTTGGACTATTGCCTCGTGTATCCGAGGTATTGAAGGTATCGATCGTTTCCTTGCCGAGGGCTTCGGAGAGTTCTTTCAGAGTGGTAGGTTCAGAGCCGCCCAGGAAGACCTGGCTGTCCATGTTGCCGATGATGGTATCGGCATTGTCCTTGTAAATAGCCTTCAGCTGAGACCGGGCCTGCAGCACCAGACAGGCACTGATCTCACGGGAACGGATGGTGGCGACCAGCTTTTCCAGGTTTGGGATCTGGCCGATGTTTGCCGCCTCATCGATCAGGCACCGCACATGGACCGGGAGTCTGCCGCCATAGACATCATCCGCTTTTTCACACAGCAGGTTGAACAGCTGTGTGTAGATCATACTGATCAGGAAATTGAAGCTGCCGTCCGTATCCGACATCATCAGGAACAGGGCAGTTTTTTCATCTCCCAGAGTATCCAGCTCCAGCTCGTCATACATGGTAATCTCACGAACCTCCTGAATGTCAAAGGGAGCGAGACGGGCACCGGCAGACACCAGAATACTTTTCAGGGTCTTGCCCGCAGCCAGCTTGAACTTGGCATATTGCCGGACTGCGAAATGATCCGGCTTTTTCTTTTTCAGGTCTTCAAACATCAGATCCACCGGATTCTGGAAATCCTCATCATCCTCACGGACCTCCATGGCATTGATGAATTCGATGAGCGTGGCAAAGTTCTGTTCCTCCTTCGGTGCCTCATAATGGATGTAGCCGATGAGAGCACAGTAAAGAAGGGTCTCGGCCTTGTCCCAGAACGGATCGCCGCCCTTACCATCACCCTTGGTATTCGCCATAAGTGTGGTCGTCAGCTTCAGGATATCCTTTTCGCTGTGGATATAGGCGAAAGGATTATAGTGCATGGACTTGTGAAAATTGATTGTGTTGAAGATTTTGATCCGGTAATTCGCATGGACAAATGCATTTCCAACCTCGAGCAGGGTCGTGCCCTTCGGATCTGTCAGAACATAGGAAGAATGAAGCTGCAACAGGTTTGGCTTAATCCAGAACCGGGTTTTACCGGAACCGGAGCCGCCGACAATCAGAACATTCTTATTTCTGGCGTTGGCAGGATTCTTTGGGCGGTTGCTCATCATCAGTCGTTCTGTCTTTGTGAGGATCACATTGTTCTCAAAGACCGGATCGATGAAAGGCTCGATGTCCTTCGGGCCACCCCATCGGGCAGAACCATACTCAAGGTTATGCTTAAAATTTTTGGCATTCTTTCCCCGGATGTAGACGGCAGCCCTCAGACCTGCCCCGCAGATCAGGCCCACCATCAAGTCAATGGGATGAAAGCTCGGAAGGGGATTTCCGAAAGCAATGCCCATCGTTGTAAAGAATGACAGCAGCTTTTCAGAAGCATTCGCGCCCTCCGCTATTCGCCAGGCTTCTCCCAGATTGGTACAGACCAGACTAATCAGGATATAAGGGAGGGCCCGGATCAGAAGCTTTTTCAGCTTAACGGTATCCAGGCTCATCGTGACTGCTCCCTCTGCTTGTCCCTGCTTACCACCTTCGCAGGGATATCTCTCACCGCATCGATCAGCTTATGCAGCGTTTTCAGAACGCTCGGACGATTGTTCTTTGCCAGTATCTCTGCAGAGTAGTCATTGAATGCCGCCGTCATGGCATCCGCATCTCTGGCCTTAAAGAACACCAGGTACTTCGGTGGAAGTACGGATTTATCCTTGGTGATTGCATAATCAACACCGTATTTCCGGGCATACTTTTCAAAGCCCTTCAGGTCTGTTTTGGAGATGTCGATATTGGTTACGCCCTGATTCTGGCCGATCAGCTCCTGAATGGTCTGCTTGCCGGTGGGCTTTTCATTTTTCATTGCCGCTTCCTGAGATTTTCGCTTGATATAAGCGATCCCCTTCAGGCCAAGTCGGACAATACTGCGAGCCGTAAGCTTGGTCGTGCTGATGGCCAAATTCACTGTCCTGTTTTCTACTTCCTCCTGCAATGCTCACCACCTCCTTCAGTTCGTTTTTCCGGCATCATGCCTTTTTTCCGGCGGATCCCTCCACCTTCATAATGCCGTCAAGAGTTGTAGCGGCAATACGGAGCCTCTTTGCCAGACCGATATCGTCTTTGACCTGGCCATCCATCGAATCGCCGCAAACCACGAGAATGCGGGATCTTCGGAGGAGCTCCGATGCCATTTCAATCCTGTCCTTGTGCTCCTGGGGGATCTCGTCCCGTAAGAGCCCTTCATACATGAGTCTCGGACAGATAGGAGAAAACCCTGCATCATACACCTTTCGGCAATAACGCAGGGCTGTGCTTTTTGCTTCAAATTCGTTATCACTCCAGTTTGCAGTGATATACGCCAGTGGTCTAACCATGTGTACCTCCTTCTTTCAACATCATCAGTGGCCGTCATGCTCAGGCCTTTTGTGCTTCGGCTTACCGCCGATCTCTTCGGCGGCTTTTGCCGCTTCGCGTGACTGGAGGGCCTCGTCGGGAATCGGGATCGCCATGATGCTGTGCCCCATTTTCACGAAGGCCTCCGGCTGGTGGAACAACTCTTCAAACTTGCCGATCTGCTCCGGAGTGAGGGAACCGAAGCTGTCCTCCGTAAGACCGGTCACCAGGAAGGAACCGGCAATCACATCATAGACCTCATTGTTCTCATCACGAAGAGCACGGTTGAGAGGCAAACCGTTGATTTTGCCTTCCTCATTTACGATCAGGCCAACAGGATCCTCGAAGGGATAAACCACCTCAATAAAACCGCCTACCAGCTGCTGAAGATCCTCAAGGCCGGTTTTGGCTTCAATGACCTTCGGGTGCTCATTGGGTTCGACAAGAAGCATGGTAATCGTATCTGCCTCCATAAATCCGGCGGGCTCATCGGCAAGCATTGCTTCTACTCTGGCAGCCTCGCGGGCCTCAAAGGTACGGGCATTTTCAAAGATATGCGCTTCACTGTCGTAGTGGAATACATTGTCGGAGAGCCGGTCCGCAGGGGCAACCTCCGCCTCATTGATGCTTCGCACCATTTCTTCCAGATGGCTGAGCTCCATACTTCCGTCATCGGCAATGAACAGAACTTCATGGATTGAAGAAGGGAGAACGTAGAAATCGCCGCCCATCGTTTCAGCCGCCTGATCCAGAAAATCCGGATACTGAATGGTGCAGGCACCGTTCTGACCGCCCTCTACCGTAGCAACCCAGATGGGAGAAGGCTCATCCGGCAGAAACATACCGGCAGCATCGCCCATCATGTCACGCAAGACCTCATTCATGTTGCGAAGGGTCGCCGGATGGTTCTGCACGGCAGCTTCCATGGCATCCGAATGAAGCTGATCCGCAGTAATATCATAGGTCTGAAGCATGTTGTTGGTTACGAGAATGCTGGCGGAGCCCTGCTCATTACTTTCCATCTCAAAGCGGTAAACAAGAGCCATGTCCTCCACAGCTCTGTGAGGAATCTCGGAAAGCTTTTCCTCATTCCCGGCAATGGGAATCATCTGAATCGTCAGCTTTTCCTTCATCTGACCGTAATCCATCAGTGCTCGGGTATCGAACTGAGGCATGCTTCCGGCAATCTCAGCCACCTGCTTTTCAATGTTGTGAAGGGCTGTCTCCATAGGCATACCGTCCTCAACACGTTTGTAAACATAGTCCAGGTTCATCGTGGCGGCAACATTACTGCCTGCAGGGCTGACAGCCAGACCGGTATAGGATTCACCCTGCAGCTTCGAAACAGCCTGAATGCCGATATCCAGAGCGGGGAAGCGCTCACGCATCTCATCGACAACCTGAATCTTAAACTGATCAAAATCCATGTGTTAGTCCTCCTTTTTCTCTTTCGACAGCCAATAACCACAGATGGTCTTTCCGTCTTCACCGGTAATGGTCACGAAATGGTCATTCAAAAAGATCATTGCAGCAAGAAAGTCCATAGCGGTAAGCTCCTCGCATTCGGTTTCATCGTCATTGACTCTGGCAATATAAACCGGAGCCGTGATGGTGATATCATCTTCGCTTTCCCAAGTGTGCTCCATATAGTGGAGAAACAGATGGTCGCCGATCTCAACACAATAAAACGTCTGTTCATCATCAAAGCCCGGGAACTTTGACAGGACATCTTCTTCCGTCATCAGCTGTACCGGCTTGCCGGGAACCGCAAAAAGGACGGTGGCATCCATACAGGCCATATCATCCTCGTCCCAGTCATCCATGTCTTCGAAATTCTTCGTGTCCCAGGGATTCTTCTTTCCCTGAAGCAGGCTGGCAATTCGGGAAAGAACAATCGCACTGTCACAGAACATTTCTGCCAGCTCGTCTACCGAATCTGCAAGCGCAATCGCTGCATCCTCTTTTTCGGAAGGCTTTTTCCGGATACCAAGCAGGTTCTGTATCTGATTCATCATTTCTTTTTCAGTCATTGATTGATACTCCTTTTCGTATTTTTGGTAAAAAGAAAGCACTATCAAAAGTTGTCCTTCTGACAGTGCTCGGGGTATTGGTATTAATTTATCGCTCCTGATCGCGGGCTTTCTTTTTCTGCCACTGATCCAGAAGCTTGATAATGGTGTCCTGCATCTGCTGTGTGGTGTAGGACCTGGGGAAATACTTCCTCAGCTGTTCATTTCGGAAGGTGACCCGTTCAAGATCACCTTTCTTCACTTCATTCATGATCTCCCTGGCAGCGTCCATGGTGAAATTGCCTTCCTGCGCCAGCTTCTTCAGGCGCTGAGCCTGGGAAAGAGAAGGGGAGGCCTGCACTTCATCCATAGCCTGCATGAAAATCTCCTGTTCCTCCGGAGCAAGGTAGGAAAGCTCAACCGCCGGATTGAAGGAAATCTGCTTCTGATCGACCATTTCCAGAAGTTCGGGAATGAGGTTGGTAAGACGGATGTAGCGCTGGACTTGTCTTGAACTTTCTCCAGACTGCTCGGCTAATACATCTCTGGATACCGCTCCGACAGACTTCTGGCCAAGTTGGCCAGAAGTTAAATCGAGACGTTCACCCTGATGTTTCATCGCTTCCAACTTCATTTTGTACGCATAAGCCCTCTCACTGGGCAGTATGTTTTCTCTCTGAAGATTGGAATCCACCATGAGAACCGTGGCGGCATCATCATCCATCTGTCTTACCAGAACCGGAACCTCTGTCAGCCCTGCCAATTCAGCGGCATGGGCACGGCGATGTCCGGAGATGATCTCATAGCCACCTGCTTCCAGCGGTCTGGCAATCAGAGGCGTCAGCACACCGTACTGTGCAATGCTCTCCGTTGTTCGAAGCATGGCTTCATCATCGACCACCTTGAAGGGATGATCCTTAAAGGGCACCAACTCGCTGATGGTGATATTCTGCACTCGTTCCAACTGACTCTCTGCACGGCTTTCATCCGTTTCAAAGATATCATCGTAGCTGGTCAAGCTGATGTTTCCGCCTCTTTTCGGCATTCTGAAGCACCTCCTTTGTCAGACTCCGGTAGGCCTCAGCGACCTTGCCGCCCGGATCGTGTTTGAAAATACTCACGCCCTCCGCGCTGATTTCCGCAGCACGGACGGAGCGAGGGATGTCTGCGTCGTAGACCTTCAGCTTGCTGCCGTAGGTATCGCGGATCAGCGTACTGATTTCCTTTGCAAAGTTGGTACGAAGATCCACCATAGTCAGCAGAATTCCTTCGATTCGAAGCTTGGGATTGATCTGACGCTTGACCTTGTTCACCGTCTGAAGCAGCTGCTCCAGACCCTTTGCCGACAGATAGTTCGCCTGGACCGGAATGAGAACTTGATCCGATGCGGCAAGTGCATTGACGGTCAGCATGCCCAGGGAGGGCATACAGTCCAGTAAGATATAGTCGTACCGATATTTCAAAGCATCTAAAACCTGCCTTAAAACAGTTTCGCGGCTCATGGCGTTGACCAGCGACACCTCCATACCAGATAGCGTGATATTTGCAGGAACAAGATCCACGCCTTCTTCATGTGACAGGATACCCTCCTTGGGTGCGATGGGCTGATCCTGCATGACCTTCGCCATCAGGTCGGTCAGCGTGACCGGAAGATCATCCGGTCTGGGATGTCCAAGGGCAATGGTTAGGGACGCCTGCGGATCCGTGTCCACGAGCAGCACTCTTTTTCCCTCATTGGCAAGGCCAATGCCCAGATTTTCGCAGGTGGTAGTTTTTCCGGTTCCACCTTTCTGATTAACAACAGCCATGATTGTGGCTCTCGACATAATGATCACCTCCTAGATCAAGCCATTGGCCATGTCGTGCTGTACCCAGTTCTGGTAGTAAGAACTGATGGTAGTTGGTGCGTTGTAGAGGACAGCCAGCATGTACTGCTTCATGTCCTTAACGCGGGTTGTATTGTTTGCCAGTGTCATCAGCGCATATTTGATATGCTCTGCATCCAGCTTCATAAATCGACTTTTTACGACTTCGATTGGCATATCTTCCCGATTGATACGAATGCTTTTTCTTGTGGAGCAGCATACATCAACCATGAGATCAATCATGGCGTGAAGCGCTTCCTGATCAAGTGTCCTATCCCGTGAAAGATAATCCAGCTCGAGAGATTCTCTGAAATAATCCTCATACTGAGCTCGAATCCGCATCGCATCGCTTCCTTTCCCGACACTTCTGTCGGAATAGAAGGAATCGGTATCACTATATTCAGTATTAATAATATCAGTCTTATTTCCGTGTCCTTTTGACACTTCAAGAGATGTGATTTCGACACTTCCAGAAGTGTCATTTTGACATTTCAAAAAATGTCTTTCCACAGGGTTGTCCACCGAGATGAAGTTCTTCACATAGATCAGGTTTGGTTTTCCCAGTCCCTGACGCTTCCTCTCAATGAGACCGACCTTTTCCTCCAGATCCGAGAGTAACTGGATCGCTTTTTTGTTTCCGCAGTTCATATCTGCCATGATTTCTTCAATCGTGCAGATAATATACACGCGGCCCTGTTCATCGATCCATCCGTTTTTCGCAGAGAGGGGAACGCGGTCCAGTAAGATACCGTACAAAGTTTTCGCCTCAGCAGACAGATATTTGAACCGGTCATTCGTAAAAAGCACCTTAGGAACCCGGTAAAAGGCAAACTGTTCCGCCTGAGGTCCGTAGAAATAATCAAACACTCATAGTCACCACCTGCTTTCAGGAGAATTTATCGCGCTTCAGAGGCTTCTTGCGAAACACATCCTTATCCTTGCCATAGGGGCATCTGGTGAACTGGCACCGACGATACTTGAAATCCGGACGATAGTAGAGGCAGTGAGCGCAGCTTCCGGGTTTATGGTCTGATGCACTCCCGGGATTTTCTCTCTTTGCAGCCTTCGCCAGCTTCTCATATCTTCGAAAGATCTCATCCTTCTTACTCATTTGCCGCACCTTCTTCCTTCGCGCGGTTAGCCCGGTTTGCTCTGAGCCATGCGTCCAGTTCCTTGTAGCAGACAGCGCTGACACAGGGATGTCCTTTGGCGTAACAGCAGCCCTCACATTTCTTTTCCTGCTCGGTCTTTACCGCCTCAGCCAGGTAGTAGCAGTTCTGCGTTCCAAGGACACAGCCGACCTTGCGGTTCTTCCAGAAGAAGCACTTGCGGCAGGTATCCGGCTTGTCATCGTAGTATCTGATCCCATCGATCAGAATGGTTTTGCGTTTCACTTTTTTTCTTATCACGATATCCTCCATAGTTTTGATCCGCCGCCGGGGAAGTCCGGAGACGACAAAAGCCCTGTGATGATTTTTCGTCACCACAGGGCTATGTAAAATATCGTTAGTCTTTATAAATTGGAGTATCGTTCTTTTACATCAACATATTTTGATAACCTGACACCTTTGCTTATCTCGGTCTGATAAGATTCAGGCATATTGGCAAGCTTCAAAATCTCTTTGGGAGTAGATCCACATCCCTTGATTTCTTCAGCATACATAATGCCAAACAAGTGAATCATGGTTGTCTTTTCATTGCTGCTATTCTCATACATCTCTTTAAGCCGCATTGCCAATTCTCGTACTGTCATGGTTTTCCTACCTCCATCTTTAAAGATTTCTTCAATATTGGCGCTTGTTTTTAGAAATCTAAAATATCGCAATCTGAATTTCTAATGCGTTTAGAAATATGCATCTTAACCGGTTCTTCCATCACATCAGCCTCAGGCTAAATATCGGCATTTTATTGCTGTCAGGACCGATTTTTTATAGATTTACACCCAGATACACCGGTGAACACGGAAACATGCGCCATTTTTAGCGGAATCACCGTTTCGGGGTGTTTTTCCTCATTAGATAAAAGCCCTGTTTTTTTAGCACTTCATCAATGAAGCTTCTTTTTTATTAGAAGAAACGCGGAAGATTTCGTAAAAAATCTTCCGCGATAGTGCGCTGGCGTCCCTGACTGGATTCGAACCAGCGGCCTTCCGCTTAGGAGGCGGACGCTCTATCCTGCTGAGCTACAGAGACATCTATGAAATTTCCTTGATTTTACGCGGTTTTTTGCGTTTCGTCCAAGGTGACGATCTATATTTCAGAGGGAAAATCCATTAGAAAAACGGTCATTTTGCTAATGGATTTTTACCTCATGAAAGCATTTTTCTTAAAAATGTTCCTCTTCCCCGGCGTTAGAAAAACGCTGAATTCACAACTCCATTCGAACCGGACTTCAGATTTCAAAAAATCATTTGGCCCGTGATTAACATATTCTTAGGAGGCGGTCGCTCTATCCGGCTGAGCTATAGCGACATTTATTAAATTGTATTTGTATTACCACTTGCCTTTTTTGAAAAGGCAAGTGATAAAGTAACACCTTAGGAGGCGGTCGCTCTATACAGCTGAGCTACGGAGGCGGATACCCCGTTATTTTACCCCATAAGCAAGGCGCTGTCAATGCCTCACTCCGTCCGGAATACCTTCTCGAACTCCTCTGCCGTCATGGTCTCGTTGGCCAGCAGATACTCCGCCACCTCCACCAGCTGGGGCCGGTACTGCTCCAGAATGGCGGTGCAGCGGGCGTAGGCGTCATCCATGATGCGGCGGATCTCCCCGTCCATCTCCGCCGCCGTTTTCTCGGAGTAGGGCCGGGTCTGGGCCATGGACTTGCCGATGAACACCTCGTCGTGTCCGGCGTCGAAGGCCACGTTGCCCAGCTGCTCCGACATTCCGTAGGTGCCCACCATCTTCCGGGCCAGCTGCGTGGCACGGCTGATGTCGTTGGACGCCCCGGTGGAGATATCCCCCAGCACCAGCTGCTCCGCCGCCCGGCCGCCCAGCAGCCCGGCGATGCGGTCCAGCATATAGCTGCGGGAGAGGTACGACCGATCCTCGTCCGGCAGATAGATGGTCATGCCGCCCGCCTCGCCCCGGGGAACGATGGTGATCTGATGCACCGGGTCCAGATCGGGCAGTGCGTGCATCACCACAGCGTGTCCCGCCTCGTGATAGGCTGTCAGCCGCCGCTCCTTCTCCGGGATGACCCGGCTGTGCTTCTCCGGCCCGGCGATGACCTTGATGATGGACTCCTGCAGATCCTTCATGGTGATGAAGGACTCGCTGCGCCGTCCCGCCAGCAGGGCCGCCTCGTTGAGGAGGTTCTCCAGATCGGCGCCGGTAAAGCCTGCGGTGCCACGGGCGATCTGCTTCAGATCCACGTCCTCCGCCAGAGGCTTGTTCTTGGCGTGTACCTGCAAGATCTCCTCCCGGCCCTTGATGTCCGGCAGCCCCACATAGACCTGCCGGTCGAACCGTCCCGGACGCAGCAGCGCCGGGTCCAGAATATCCACACGGTTGGTGGCAGCCAGCACCACCACCCCCTCGTTGGAGCCGAAGCCGTCCATTTCCACCAGCAGCTGGTTCAGGGTCTGCTCCCGCTCGTCGTGTCCGCCGCCCAGGCCGCTGCCACGCTGGCGGCCCACGGCGTCGATCTCGTCGATGAAGATGATGGCCGGGGCGCTCTTCTTGGCCTGCTGGAACAGATCCCGCACACGGGAGGCGCCTACGCCCACATACATCTCCACAAAGTCCGAGCCGGAGATGGACAGAAACTGTACTCCCGCCTCACCGGCCACCGCCTTGGCCAGCAGTGTCTTACCGGTACCCGGAGGGCCTACCAGCAGCACGCCCTTGGGGATATGCGCCCCCAGGTCCAGATACTTCTGGGGCTCCCGGAGGAACTCCACGATCTCCCGCAGCTCCTCCTTCTCCTCGTCGGCCCCGGCCACATCCTGAAACGTGACCTTTTTCTCTCCCGGCGTACTGACCTTGGCCTCTCCAAACCGGGACAGCTTGTCCTGCGCCCCGGCTCCGCCGCCGGCCATGCGGTTCATGAGATTCATCAGCAAAATGAAGCCCAAAAACGCCAGCACATACGGCAGCAGCAGCTGCAGCCAGTTGGTGGAGTGGTCTGCGTGATAGTTATAGGCGGTGATAATACCACTGTCATACTGCTTCTGCACCAGCTCGTTGAGATCCTGATAGAACAGGTCGAAGTCGTACAGGTCGGAGGTAACGGTGCTGCCCCCCTTCAGCTTGGCCGTGATCCGGGTGTCGCTGATGGAGAACTCCTGCACCTTCTCCTCTAAAAAGTATTGCCGCAGCTCAGAGTAGGGGATGTCCCCGGCGGTCCGCATGGTGGACACCACATAGGCCACCACGCATACCGCCAAAATCACCATCAAAATGGTGCCGAAACCGATCTTTCTTCGTTCTGCCAAATGCTTTCCTCCTCTCAGCCGATGGCCCGCACGCCCTGCCAGCTGCTGCCCCCGGTCAGGGAAATGGCCAGCAGCACACGGGCCTTCACATTGCCCACCGGGATATAGCTCTCCTCCCAGTACCGGGCATCATTCGAGCCGGAGCGGTTATCGCCCAGAAAGAACAGGCACCCCTCCGGCACGGTGAAGGAGGACTGGTCGGGGCTGATGGTACCGCCCTGCTGATCCAGATACTCCTCCTCCAGCCGCTGGCCGTTGATATAGACATAGCCGCCAGAGAAGGACACCGTGTCCCCCGGCAGGCCGATGACCCGCTTTACCAGCAGCTTATCCAGCTCATCGCTCCAGAAAGTGACGATGTTCCCCCGCTCCGGCACCGGGTCACCCATCACATAGGGCAGCTGCCACGAGATCAGCAGCGTCTTTTTGGGGATGGTGGTCTCCATGGAACCGGAGGGTACCCAACTCAGCTGTAAAAGTACCCGGAACACCAGCACCACCACCACCGCCGTGACGATGAGATAGCCGAAATCCGACCAAAAGGCGGCAAAGCCGCTCTTTTTCTTCTTGACCGCCGCCCCGCCGGAGCCGCTTCCCTCACCGGGCCCGGCCATAGCATCGGAGTCCACTGCACCGGCTGCAGAGTCGGCGCTCGCCCCATCGGCAGAACCGCTCATGCTGTCAAAGTCCGCCGCCGGTGCCGCTTTACCTCCGGCCACCGAAGCGGCTCTCCGACCGACCGAGACGGACTCGCCGTCTCCCGGCGTTATCGGAGCAGTCTCCTCCGAGGTCATCTCCCACGGATCCCACTCCCGGCGGGCCTTATCCTCCACCTGCCGGACAGACTGCTCCCGCGGCTCTGCCTGAGCCTCTTCTGCCGACGTAGCCTCTACCGGAGATACCTTCTCCTCCGGGGTCATCTCCCACGGGTCCCGCTCCCGGCGGGCTTTATCCTCCGCCTGCCGGGTACGGCTGCCCCGGCGTTCCCGCTCCTGCCTGGGGGTCGCACCGGCCAGCCGCCGGCCCTGATAACCCCGCTTCCGTTCCTCCACGGACCATTCCTCCTTCCGACCGCCGGCCCTCTGCCGGCACAGCGCCGCTTCTCCTGCGCTGTCGCTTACTTACTGTATACCTCCGGCTTCAGCACGCCGATGTAGGGCATATTGCGATACTGCTGGCAGTAGTCCAGCCCGAAGCCCACCACGAACTCGTCCGGCACCTCAAAGCCCGCCAGATCGGGGTAAATGGGCTTTTCCCGGCGGGAGGGCTTGTCCAGCAGGGTGACGATGGTGATGCTATTGGCTCCCTTGGCCAGCATATAGTCCTTCAAAAAGTACAGGGTATTGCCGGAGTCCAGAATATCCTCCACCACGATGATGTCCCGGCCGGAGATATCCCGCTGCAGATCACGGGTGATCTGCACCACGCCGGAGGACTTGGTGGCGTTCTGATAGGAGGACAGGCCGATGAACTCCACCTCGCTCTTGCACTGAGTGGCCCGCACCAGATCCGCCATAAACAGGAAGCACCCGTTCAGAACCCCCACAAACAGCGGATTCCTGTCGTGGAACTCATCGTAGAGCTGATTGCCCATCTCCTGAATGCGGTCATGGATCTCCTGCTCACTGAACAGGACCTTCAGGATATCCTGATCCATATTGTTCTTAGCCATTACTTTCTTCCTCCTGATCTTTCTCGATCATCAAAATATTTATATTGCTGCCGTCTTTTCCCGGCAAAAATCTCTGATCCGTTCCCACGCCGTATACGGCGGCGAGTTCTCCGTTTATACACACCACCGGGGTGGTTCGCCGTCGCCGGGGCGGCATCCCTCGCTCCGTCAGCAGACGTTTGATGCTGCGGCGGCCTCTGGCTCCCGGCAGGGTCAGACCGTCTCCCCTTTGCGGACAGCGGAGTGTCCATTCGGACATTTTCCCGCCGTCCGAAAGCGTCAGGATATGGTCCGAAAACCGACCCGTTTTGGACAGCCCTTCTCCGTCAGGGGGCGGGGTATTTTTTTCGCTTCTCCACACCCGGACGAGATAGTCTCCCCAGACCTGCTCCCCCTCCGACAGGGTCAGGATCGGGGGCGAGGGCGGGGTCATCTCCAGATGCAGCACATCCTTCTCCCGCCATGCCGTGACGCCCTCCGGCAGATCCAGCATCCCGCCCTCCCGAAGGGACAGCAGGGCCTCTATGTGGGCGGCGGATACATCCTTCTTCCCGACGGGGAGCCGCTCCAGCAGCAGCCGGAGCATCCGGGGCCGCAGCTCCTCCGGTGCCGATCGCAGCACGGCTTCGGACACCGATACGGCGGTGGGTGCCGCTGTGAAATCAGGCGAAATATCGCCCGCGCGTGTACATTCTGAGGGCTTATCCAACTTTGACGACTCCTCCGGCAACGTGCCGGGAAGCGGTGCAGGGCTGGGTGCAGCGGGGTCCCGGCGGCCAAAGATCTCCGGGGCATTGGGCTCACCGGCTGACGGGCAATCGGATACGGCTGTCTCCAGATAGGAGCGGGCCAGCCGATCCAGAAAAACATTCTCCCGCCGCAGGATGGCGGCAGCCCGCGCGATGCTCCGCTCCGGGGCAGGGTGGAGCATCACCAGCAAAGGCCACACCTCCTGTCGCAGGCGGTTGCGGGTGAAGTCCATGCTGTCGTTAGTCTCGTCCTCCACATGGCCCAGGCCGTGGGCCGTAAGATATGCCTCGATCTCCTGCCGAGGGGTCTGGAGCAGGGGGCGGATCAGCCGTCCCCGCACCGGGGGAATGCCCGCCAGCCCCTCCGGGCCGGTGCCGCGCAGCAGGTTCAGCACCACCGTCTCCGCCTGATCCGACAGGTGGTGGGCGGTGGCGATGCGGGAGGCTCCGATGGCGTCGGCCGTGCGCTCCAGAAAGTCGTAGCGCAGGCGGCGGCCTGCCTCCTCCACGCCCCAGCCCTCCTGCCGGGCGATGGCCCGGACGTCGCCCCGCTCCACATAGAGCGGCACGCTCAGCTCCCGGCAGAGCCCGGCCACGAAAGCCTCGTCCCGTCCCGCCGTGGGGCGCATCAGATGGTTATAGTGGGCGGCGGCCACGGCAAAGCCCCGGCGGCGACCCAGCGACGCCAGATAGTGCAGCAGGCACACGGAGTCCCGGCCCCCGGACACGGCGCACAGCACCGTCTCCCCGGCGGCGGGCAGCATCCCCTGCTGCTGCATCCACGGCATCAGATCCATGACTCGTTACTCCTCGTCGTAGCGGTTTTCCAAGGTGCCGAAGGTGGTATACTCCGGCATCCAGCGCAGCTCCACCTTGCCGGTCTCGCCGTGGCGGTTCTTGGCCACGATGCACTCGGCGATGTTGCGCTTTTCCGAATCCTCTTTATAGTAATCGTCACGATACAGGAACATGACGATATCGGCATCCTGCTCAATGGCGCCGGACTCACGCAGATCCGACAGCATGGGGCGCTTGTCCTCACGCTTTTCGTTGGCACGGGACAGCTGGGACAGGCACAGCACCGGCACCTGCAGCTCCTTGGCCATGATCTTCAGCATACGGCTGATGTCCGACACCGCCTGTTGGCGGTTCTCGCCGCTATACCCCTTTCCGCCGGCGGAGGTCATCAGCTGGAGGTAGTCAATGACCACCAGCCCCAAGTTGTCGATGCGGCGGCACTTGGCGTTCATGTCCGCCACCGTCAGCAGGGGATTATCGTCGATGCGAATATCCAGACGGCTCAGGGAGGAGGCGCCCTCAGCGATCTTCACCCAGTCGCTCTCCCGGAGGTCGCCGCTGATGAGGCGGGTATTTTCGATGAGGCCCTCGCTGGCCAGCAGGCGGGTCACCAGCTGGTCACGGGACATCTCCAGCGAGAAGACGGCCACCGTCTGGCCGGACTCCTTGGCGGCGTTCAGGGCCACGTTCAGCGCCATACTGGTCTTGCCCATGCCGGGACGGGCGGCCAGCAACAGCAGATCCGACTTGTTCAAGCCGTTGATCTTACCGTCCACCGCCGAAAAGCCGGTGGACAGACCCGGCAGGGTCTTGCCCCCCTGAGCGCTGAGCTCCGCCAGATGCTCCATGACCTCCTGCAGCACCACCTGAATGGTGGCCATGCTTTGGGCGCTGCGGCCCCGGCGGATGGCGTAGATCTTCTGCTCCGCCGCCTCCAGCACGTCGCCGGGAGCGCCGGTCCCCTCCTGCACCATGGCGGTGATCTCCGCCGCCGCTGCGGCCACCGACCGCAGCAGGGCCTTCTCACGCACCAGACGCACATACTCCAGCACATTGGCGGAAGTGGGCGTCACCTCCATCAGCTGGGCCAGATACGCCCGTGTGCCATCGTTGGCGAGGCCCGCCTTCTCCAGCTCCCCGGCCACGGTAAGTCCGTCGATGGGGCGGGAGTAGACGAACATGGTGTAGATGGTTTCGAAGATCTCCCGGTTCTGGCGGAGGTAGAAATCGTCCGGCTGAAGCTGGTCCATCACGTCCTTGACGCAGGCGGCGTCAATGAGCATGGAGCCCAGCACGGCCTGCTCTGCCTCTGTGGAGTGCGGCATTTGCCGCAGAAGCAATTCATCCATGAGGAAACTCCTTTCGGGGATTTTTCTGAAGGGGGTGGGGTGTGCTTTTCTTTTTGCCTCCAGCGGGGGCTTTTTGTTTGCCTCCGGCGGCATACTTTCTTTCAGTAGCGAAAGAAAGTACCCAAAGAACGCCAGCAGAAACCCATGGTTTCTGCACTTCCTTTGTCGTGTGTAAGAGCTGCTTCCTAAATCCTGCCGAAGCAGGGAATTGGTCTACTTCTACTCACGCTGCCGCTTTATTGGGTGGTTGAAGAAGTCTTCTGTTCTACCGTGGGAATCCGTACTCCCCAGCGGTAGACGCACCATTTCCTTCACCAGAGCGGGAGCGGGTCTGTTTCTAAGTCAATTCCCTCTACGCCCCATAATAGATACGACTCTTGAACGTAAAGGAAGTTCTGAAACCATTGGTTTCAAACGGCATTTTTAGGAAACCGTCGAAGCGCCGCCTGTGGCGGATGAAGCGAGGCGGTTTCGAGGAAGTGTCCCGGTTTTCACGCCACAACGTGGCTGGAAACCGGTTGACACGACGGTGAAAGCTTTTTGCTGCTGTTGGCAAAAAGTATGCCGTCGGAGACAAAAAGGCAGAAAGTCACCCGTCGGAGACAAACAGAAAGGACTGTCAAGCCCCAAAAGTGCCGGCAAGGCCAAAGGGAAGTTACTTCTCCTCGCAGACCAGCACATAGACGGTTCCGGTGATCTCGAAACCCAGCTTGGCCTTGACCTCGAAGCTGCCGAAGGTCTTGATGGGCTCCGCCAGCACCAGCTTCTTGCTGTCCAGTTCCATATCGTGCTGGGCCTTCAACTGCTCGGAGATCTCCTTGGCAGTGACGGCACCGAAGAGTTTGCCGCCGGCGCCGCCCTTGGCGGCGATCTTCACCTGGCAGCCCTTCAGCTTCCCGGCAAGCTCCTGTGCGGCGGCCTTGGCCTCTGCGTCGGCCTTGGCCTTGGCCTTGGCCTGCAGCTTCATGGTGTTCATGGCATCGGCGGTAGCCAAAACCGCCAGATTCCTGGGAAGCAGAAAGTTGCGGGCGTAGCCCTCGGCTACCTCGATCATCTGGCCCTTCCTGCCCTTACCCCGGACATCCTGCTGCAAAATCACTTTCATGGAATTATTCCTCCTTATTCTTCAAAATACTTATCAATGGCACGCAGCAGCGTGGCCTTCGCCTCCGCCACCGTCATGCCGGAGCACTGGCCGCCGGCGGTGGTGGAGTTGCCTCCGCCCCCCAGCGTCTCTACCAGCACCTGTACGTTGATCTCGCCCAGAGAGCGGGCGGAGATGTAAATGCCGTCGTCCTTGCGGTACAGCACGAAGGAAGCACGGACCCCCTGCAGGGTCAGCATCTCATCGGCGGCCTTGGCGGCAATGACCCGGTCACACTCCTGATCCAGCGCCGCAATGGCGATATCGCCGTGGTAGAGCTCCGCCCGGCGGATGATATCGTAGCGGGAGATCATGGACTGGAGGTCGCTCTGGAACATCCGCTGTACGTCCGCCGTATCCGCCCCGGCCCGGCGCAGGTACGCTGCCGCCTCGAAGGTGCGGCCGCCGGTGCGGTTGGTGAAATTCTTGGTGTCCAGCACGATGCCGGCCAGCAGCGCCTCGGACTCCGCCTTCAACAGGTCGCCCGGCTCGATGAGGTACTGGAGCAGCTCCGTCACCAGCTCCGACGCTGAGGAGGCGTAGGGTTCGTGGTAGTTCAGGGCCATCTTGTCGATGTAGCTGCTGCCCCGGCGGTGGTGGTCGATGACCGCCACCCGGTTGCAGGCGTCCAGCAGAGGTTCGGACTCCACGCTGCCGGGGCGGTTGGTATCCACCACCACCAGCAGCGTCTCCGGCTGAACCCGCAGGAAGGCATCATCGCCGCTGAGGAAGGCCCCCTGATACTCCGGCAGGGCCTGCAGGCGGCGCAGCACCGGATGGGCGGCGTTATTCTCCGTATCGATGACGATGCGGCACTTCTTGCCCCGTTTGCGGACGATGGCGCACACGCCTGCGGCGGCGCCCAGTGCGTCCATATCCGCATAGCTGTGACCCATGACGTAGACCTGCTTGGCCTCGTCGATGAGCTCCGCCAGCGCATTGGCCATGACCCGTGACTTCACCTTGGTGCGCTTCTCCGTAGCCTTGGAGCGGCCGCCGTAGAACTCGAAATTCAGCTTGTCCTTCACCACTGCCTGATCGCCGCCACGGCTCAGAGCCATTTCCAGCGCCACGGAGGCGTTTTTGAACAGGGCCTCGAAGCTGTCGGCATCCCGGCCCACGCCGATGGACAGGGTGGCTGCCACGCCCTCCCCGGCCACCACCTCACGGACGGCATCCAGCACGTCGAAGCGCTTGGCGGCAAAGTCGGAGAAGCTCTTCTCCTCGAACACAAAGAGGTAGCGGTCCCGGTCGTATCTCAGCATCATCCCCTCGCTGCCGGCGGACCACTGGCTCAGCTTTTCCTCCAGCATGGCCCGCACCGCAGAGCGCTTGCCCTCCGGGGTGGCCTTCATCAGATCCTCGTAGTTATCCACCATGAGGATGGCCACCACCGGCCGGGTCAGCTCCAGCGTCCGGCGCATCTCCTCGGTGTCGGTGACGTCCATCCAGTAGGTGGTGGCCAGTGCGCTCTGGCCGCCCTCCGGGTGGCTGACGCCGCCGAACACTCGATAGGTGCGGTGGTTCCACACCACGGTCTCCGGTGCCTCGGTCTTGCCCTCCAGCAGCCAGTGGAAGGAGATATCGGGGAACACCGTCTCCAGATGGGCATCGAAGATGCCCTCCCGCTGCTCCGTCAGCTGAAGGAAGCTCTCGCTGCTCCAGAGGATATCCTCCGTGGCCAGATCAAAGACCATCATGGGCAGGGGGGTGAAGAGCATATTGCTGGAGCGGGCGGAGTCCATGCCGCCGTAAAACCGCTGGATATACTGGCGCAGACTCTGCTGGGTAGCCTTGCTGCGGCGGCGGCCCAGCAGGAAAAAGGCCACGGCGGCCACGCCCTCGCCAATGGCGAGGCGCACGTCAAAGGGGATCGCTGCCAGGGCAAACAGCACCAGGCACAGCGAGAAGATCGTGATATTCGTCCGGAGGAGTCGGGCGATCCGTTTATTCAAGGCGCATCCCTCCCTGTTTTGGCGGAGTGCGCTGTTCCGCCATTTTGAATTACACTATTATAGCACAGTTTTTCCTCTGCTACAACGTCTTTCTTATCGGTTTGAAAAAGTCTTTTCCGGGGTATTTTTTCGGCGGAGGGATCGGGGAACTGCGGGCTTTGCGAGGGGCGGCGAAAAAAGGGGGAAAGAAAGTCTGTACAAATGCGGAGAAATGTGATATACTTTGTGTAAATCGTTGAAAAGCGATGGTCTTTTTTGTATTTTTTGCGGAGGCGGCGGGCCTTCGTGATCAAATAAACGAGGGGGGTTCCCCTCACCACTTTTGCACAGGACAGTCGGGCGGGCCGCCGGACTTCTCCGGCGATACAGCGCCGCAGAGAAACGTCGGGAGCCGCCTCTATTTTGCTGTGTCCGTTTGCGGAGCAGCTGCGTCCGCCGACGGGCAGGCTGTCTGTGCGCTACTTATCTTGTAAAGGAGAATATACAACACATATGGCAGAAAAATTGAAGATCATTCCTCTGGGCGGTCTCAACGAGATCGGCAAGAACATGACCGCCTATGAGTACGGCGGGGAGATCATTGTGGTGGACTGCGGCATGGCATTCCCCGGCGATGATATGTACGGCATCGACTGCGTCATCCCCGACGTCACCTATCTCATCAAGAACAGATCCCGGCTGCGGGGCCTGTTCATCACCCATGGCCATGAGGACCATATCGGGGCCATCCCCTACGTCCTCAAGCAGGTAAATATGCCCATCTACTGCACCCGCTTTACCGCCGGACTCATCAAGCTGAAGCTGCAGGAGCACCGGCTGCTGGACAGCACCAAGCTGGTGACGGTGGAGGCGGGCCAGACGGTGAAGGCCGGAAAATTTCAAGTAGAATTTATCCACGTGAACCACTCCATTGCCGACTCCGTGGCCTTCGCCATCCACACCCGCATGGGCGTGGTGGTCCACACCGGCGACTTCAAGATCGACTCCACCCCCATTGACGGGGAGGTCATCGATCTGGCCCGGTTCGGCGCTCTGGGCAAGGAGGGGGTGCTGGCGCTGCTGGCGGACTCCACCAACGTGGAGCGCCCCGGCTACACCATGAGCGAGCGGATGGTGGGCAAGACCTTCCAGCGGCAGTTCAGCGGCTGCAAGCAGCGCATCATCGTCACCACCTTCGCCAGCAACGTCCACCGCATCCAGCAGATCATTGACGCTGCCGCCGCCTGCGGGCGGAAGGTGGCCGTTACCGGCCGCAGCATGGAGAACATCATGAAGGTCTCCACGGAGCTGGGGTATATGAAGATCCCCAAGGGCGTGCTGATGGACATCAACCGCATCAAGGGCCTGCCGCCCCAGCAGCAGGTCATCATCACCACCGGCTCTCAGGGCGAGGAGATGAGCGCCCTGTACCGGATGGCGTTTTCCACCCACAAGCAGATCGATATCGGGCCGCAGGACAAGGTCATTATCTCCGCCTCCGCCATCCCCGGCAACGAGGTAACGGTGGGCCGGGTCATCAATGAGCTGTTCCGCAAGGGCGCCGACGTGGTGTACGACAAGGCGGATATGCTGCACGTGTCGGGCCACGCCTGCCAGGAGGAGCTGAAGATCATCCACGCCCTGACCAAGCCCAAGTTCTTCATTCCCCTGCACGGTGAGCAGCGGATGCTGCAGATCCACAAGCGGGTGGCGGAGGCCATGGGCATGGACCCCCGGAACATCTGCGTGGCCGAAAACGGCTCCGTCATCGAGCTGACCACCAAGCACATCAAGTGCGAGGCCTCCGTACCCGCCGGAGAGGTCTTTGTGGACGGCTCCGGCGTGGGTGAGGTGGGTGCTGTGGTGCTCAATGACCGGAAGCTGCTGGCCGAGGACGGCATGGTGGTGGTGGTACTGAGTATGTCCTCCCACGACCACCGGCTGCTGTGTGAGCCGGAGATCGTCACCCGTGGCTTCGTGTATGTGAAGGAATCCGAGGAGCTTTTGCAGGAGCTGCGGGAGCTGGCCATGTCCACGGTGGACGGAATGGCTGCCCGGCGGCGCAAGGACGACAACGAGGTGTGCCGTGCCGTGCGCTCGGCGGTGAGCAGCTACCTCTATAAGCACACCAAGCGCAGCCCCATGATCATCCCCATGGTCACAAAGCTGTAAGAAGGATATAGAATTATAACAAGGAGGGCCTCCGGCATTGCCGGAGACCCTCCTTGTTGTTTTGCTGGGATGATACAGCTCTCTGCGCTTACTGCACCTTGGCGCCGTCGATGGTAACGGTGAGGTGAGCGGCGTCCATGCTGTTCTTGTTGGCCCACAGGTGGGAGCCCGTATTCTTGCCGGCTGCGAAGCCGTTGACCGTGGCGTGGTTGACGGTCAGGGTGTAGGTGGCATTGTAGTCGTTGCCCACCTCGATGGCAGCCTTACCGGCAGCGCCGCTCTTGCGGTCGTTGAAGGTGCAGTTGTTCACCACCAGATCGGTGGGCTTCTCGGCGGTGGCCCGGCCGTAGAGGAGGATGGCCTTGCCGTTGGTGTTGAAGGTGCAGCCCTCGCAGTTCACGTCCGTGCCGCCCCAAGTCCAGATGGAGTACTGGCTGGCCATCGTGTTATCGAAGGTGCAGTTGATGAAGGTGGCCTTGCCGTACAGAGTCAGCTTGCCCTTGATGGTGCAGTTGCGATAGACCAGCTCGTCGCAGACGATGCCGTCGAAGCTGCCCTCGCCAGCCTGAACGGTCACATTCTCGAAGGTGAAGGTGGAGCCGCGCTGATAGTTCAGCCGGCCGCCCTCGGCACCGGTGGCGTCCGTGATGACGTCCACGGTCTGAGTGCCGTCACCCACGAAGGTGATGTTGCGGCCCTTGGCGCCCTCGTTGGCGATGCCGTTATCCAGCGTCAGGGTCTGGTCGGCGGGCATGACGACCGCGATGTCCTTGTTTGTAGAATCGCTGATGGCGTTGTTCAGGTCTTCCTGCGTGCCGGGGATCACGCCGGTACCCTTGACCACGGTGTACCAGGTGTCGTCGCCGTGTTTCTCGGAGACCACGGAATAGCCGTCAGCTACGAAGCTGCCGCCCAGATTATCGTCGCCCTGGGAGGGATCGTAGTTCACAAAGGTGCCGCCCTTGACGGTGATGGTGCCGGGGTTGTCGTTCTTCTGGTTCAGCACATAGTAGAAGCCACGCCAGTTGTAGTTGGTATAGAAGAAGCCGCCCTCAATGACGATGTTACCGCCGTTGCTCTCCACGACGGAATTGCCCTCGCCGCTGGCATCGCTGCCCACGGTGAAGGTGCCGCCCTGAATGGTCACGGTGGCACCGTCCATGGCATAGACGCAGATGTTATTGCCGCCATTGCCGCCGTCATAATAGCCGCCGGTGATGGTGACGTTGGTGTCCCTTCCGCTGGCCTTTACGGCGATGTCATTGGGGTTCAGAGCCACGACACCGTTGCTGAGGGTGTGGGTACCTTCGGTGAATTCCTGCGTACCCTTATAGGCAGCGTTCTTGTCGTACTGGTTGTTGAAGCTGTCGCTCTCCACGGTGTTCTGCGTGGCGTAGACAGTGATGGAAATGCCGCTGATGGTCAGGTCCATGTAATCGTTGCCGGCAGACTCCTTCATGTGGCCTTTGATGGTGAAGGTATTGCTCTCGCCGGCCGCCAGATGCTGCTCAGCGCCCATAGCCACATCGCCGATGGTCCACTCGATGGCCTCGTTCAGCTTGGCATCCCCCTTGATGCCGGTGATCTTGATCATGTACTTCAGAGCCAGATTGCCGTTGTTGACGACACGCAGCTCCGGCAGGGTATAGATGCAGCCCGGCTCCCACAGGATGGCTTCGTTTTCAGCGTCAGCGGCCTTGACGAAGTCCATCGTCTTGCCCTCGGCGGAGACCCAGCTGCCGCTGGCATCCTTCATCTCCAGAGCAATATCCAGCTTGCCGGCCTGGATCTTGTTGACACCGGTGGATGCGGTGTCGGTGAACCATGCGAAGGTAGCGCCTACCAGCATGGCCAGGCACAGAACCATGGCCATAACGCTGCCCAGCAAGGCCCGTTTGGTGGACTTTCGGTTTGTCATCGTATCTTCCTCCTAATTTTTTTGCGTGTGGGGCAATGGGGCGCTGCAAGGAGAATGCGGACTCTCACGTCGGGGCTGCGCCCCTTCTCAGAATGACACGCCCTTTGGAAACCCCCCTTATCGTTTCTTAGAAACGATAAAAAGCCCATGAGCTTTTGTCCGCACACTTGATAACCGTATCATAGCACCGTTGTCTGCGGAGGATAGACAGGAAAGAGTTTCTATTTTTCGGAGGGGGGACGGAGAGAAATCGCCCCGGAGGGCTTTGTGGAGCGCTCCGGGGCGATAATATCTTGTATTATTATTACGAGAAATTACAATTCGTATATCTCCGTGAACTTCTTTTCCAGATACGCCACGTACTCCTCCGGACGGAAGGGTCCGCAGACGGACTCGAAGAGGGCCACGGGATCCTTCATGCAGCCGTACTTCCAGATCTTCTCCTCCAGCCAGCGGTTGATGGCGGTGAGCTTGCCGGAGCGGACGGCGGCCTCCACATCCAGATCCTTCTGCATCTCCAGCAGATACTGTGCGCCGTAGGCGGAGCCGATGGCGTAGGAGGGGAAATAGCCGATGTTGCCGTTGGCCCAGTGGGAATCCTGCAGGACGCCCTCCCGGTCGGAGGGGACATCCACGCCCAAGTACTCCTTATACAGGCGATTCCATGCGGCGGGCAGGTCGTGGGCGGTGATGGTGCCGGCGAACATCTGCTTTTCCAGCTCATAGCGAACCATGATGTGCAGGCAGTAGGTGAGCTCGTCGGCCTCGGTGCGGATCAGAGAGGGCCGGGAGCGGTTCACCATACGGTAGAACTGCTCCTCCGTCACGTCCTCCAGCTGGGCGGGGAAGTGCTCCTTCAGCCACGGCAGCAGGACGGAGCAGAAGGCCCGGCTGCGGCCGATGATGTTCTCGTAGAACCGGGACTGGCTCTCATGGATGCCCATGGAGACGCCGTTTCCAAGGCAGGTGCGGGCCAACTCCCGGCCGGTGTGGAGCTCATAGAGGGCGTGGCCGCCCTCATGGACCACGGAGTACAGGGAAGAGGCCACCTGATCGGCGAAGTAGTGGGTGGTGATGCGGACGTCGTCACGGGAGAAGTTGATGGTGAAGGGGTGCTCCGTCTCGCCGATGATGCAGTGGTCCCGGTCGATGTCCATGACATCCATGATGAAGTCGGAGAACCGGCGCTGGATGGCCACGGGATAATCCCGGTGCAAAGGGGCATCGTCCACCCGGTCGGCATGGGCGGTGACCTGCCGGATCAGAGGCACCAGCTTCTCCCGCAGGGAGGCGAAGAAGGCGTCGCACTGGGCCACCGTCAGGCCACGCTCAAAGGTGGAGAGCATGGTCTCGTAGGGGTCCTTCTCCGGCTCCCAGTAGCCGGCCATGCGGCGGCTGGCATCAAACATCTGCTGGAGATAGGGCTCGAAGAGGGAAAAGTCGTTCTTCTCCTTGGCCTCATGCCATACGGCGTCGGACTTGGCGGACAGCTCCTGATAGGCCACATATTCCGCCACCGGGACACGGTGGGTGCGGTCGTAGTCACGCCACAGCTCCTCCGCTCTCCGGCGGGTGACGGGGTCCAGCTCCTCACGGTTTTCCATAAGGGTGCGGAGCATCTCCACCGTCTCCGGGGCGGTGGTGAGCTCATAGCCCATGCGGGAGAGCTCGCCCAGGGTGCTGCCCCGCAGCTCCGCCGTCCCCTTGGGGGCGGTGGTGGCGCCGTCGTAGTACATGAGCCCGGCGGCGTGGTGCAGGGCGAAGGTGGTCTTTTCATAGCTTTGCAGCTTTTCCAGCGCTTCCTGGATGGTCATTGCGGTTCCTCCTTTTTCGTTGTGGCTCCATCGGCGGGCATACGGGCCTCCGCCCAGTCGGACAGCTGCTCCAGAATGGGCAGCAGGCGGCGGCAGTCCTCGGTGGGGGCATACTCCACCCGCACCGGCACCTCCAGATACTCCCGGCGCAGGATCAGTCCGTCCCGCTCCAGCTCCCGCAGAGCCGAGGCCAGCACGGTGTTGCTGATACCAAGCAGCTTGCCCCGCAGGGCATTGTACCGGATGGTCCCGGCGTTGGTGACGGAGCACAGGATCTGCACCTTCCACTTGCCGCCGATGAGGGACATGGCGTAGTGCAGGGGGCATTTCTCCATACAGGGGCAGTCATAATGGGACACGGTCAGTTCCTCCTTACCTACTCAGCTTTATCTGCGCTCTTGCGCTTCGGGGAGAATGTGTTATCATTATAGCAGGTAGCAAAATCGGAGTAAATAACTAAAAAGGAGAAAATCACCACTATGAACATCTATTTGCAGGGACTGACCATGGGACTGGCGTATGTGGCCCCCATTGGCTTGCAGAATCTGTTTGTCATCAACAGCGCCCTGACCCAGAGGCGCAGCCGGGTCTATCTGACGGCGCTGATCGTCATTCTGTGGGACGTCTCGCTGGGTGTCTCCTGCTTTTTAGGGGCAGGCGCCTTAATGCAGGCTGTGCCGTGGCTGCAGAAGGTCATTCTGGGGCTGGGCAGTCTCATCGTCATCTGGATCGGTATCGGGCTGCTGCGGTCCAGGGCATCGCTGGAGGGCGGCAAGGATGTGAACGTGCCGGTGTGGAAGCTCTTCACCACCGCCTTCGTGGTGACGTGGTTCAATCCGCAGGCCATCATCGACGGCACCATGATGCTGGGGGCCTTCCGGGCCAGCCTGCCCGCCGGGGGCGATCTGCCCTTTATCTGCGGCTTCGGCAGTGCGTCGGTGATCTGGTTTCTGACGCTCTCCACCATTGTGTCGCTGCTGGGCAGCAAATTCAACGAGAAGATACTGAACATCATCAATAAGGTGTGCGGCGGTGTGATCATTTTCTATGGCTGCAAGCTCATCTGGAACTTCGTGCAGCTGATGGGCTGGGTGAAGTAAAATCGAAACAGCAAAAGAGGCTGGGTGGACACCCAGCCTCTTTTGCTTTGAGGAGTATGGAAAAGATAGGAAGATATCAGAACAGAAGGCCCCAGGCCAGGAAGCCCAGGCAGGCTACCAGACCCACGAACAGCAGGACCACCACCAGATAGCCCATGATGTCACGGGCAGACAGCTTGGCGATACCCAGAGCGGGCAGTGCCCAGAAGGGCTGGATCATGTTGGTCCACTGGTCGCCCCAAGCGATGGCCATAGCGGTACGGCCGGCGCCGATGCCCAGCTCTGCACCGGCGGGCATCATGATGGGACCCTGCACGGCCCACTGGCCGCCGCCGGAGGGAACGAAGAAGTTCACGATACCGGCTGCCAGGAAGGACAGCATGGGGAAGGTGACGTTGTTGGAGATGTTCACGAAGAACTGGGAGATGACGCCTGCCAGAGACACACCGGCCTCATTCTGCACCACCATCATACCCATGATACCGGCATAGAAGGGGAACTGCAGCAGCACACCGGAGGCGCTGCCGGCGGCTTCCGCCACAGCGTCCACATAGCGGCGCAGGTCGCCGTGGAGCAGGATACCGAGGAACATGAAGATCATGTTCACGATGTTCAGGCCCAGCGTAAAGCCGTTGGTGACGAAGTAGTAGATGATATACACCAGAAAGGCCAGACACAGGATGCCCCACAGGATTTTGGAATGCTCCAGCTTCTCAGCGGGGGTGTTGATCTCGTAGGTCTTATCCTCGTCCTCCACCAGCAGGGTGGGATCGATGGTGACGGCACGCTCCCGGTCAGGGTGCATGGCGTAGTTGATGAAGGGCATGGCCAGCAGCACCACGGCGCACATGATGATGTTCATGGGGTGGAAGACGGTCTCGGTGATGGCGGCCTGATAGGTGACCTCACCGAACTTGGCGCCGGTGACCAGCGTCAGGGGGATGGATCCGGAGAGACCGGCGTGCCAGATGACGAAGCCGGAATAGGCAGAGGCGATCAGCAGGGGATAGTCCACGGTGGGGACCCGCTTGGCCACCTCCTTGGCCAGCAGCGCACCGGCCACCAGGCCGAAGCCCCAGTTGAGCCAGCAGCACACGGTGGAGACCATGGTGGTGATGACGATGGCCTGCATATTATTGTGGCACAGACCAGCGGCCTTCCGCAGCACCTTCTTACAGGGCTTGGCGGAAGCCATGGCGGAACCCAGCACCAGCACCAGAGCCATCTGCATGGAAAAGGCCAGCAGACCCCAGAAGCCGTCGGAATTGCCCCATGCAGCCAGTACCTTGATGGGACCCATGCCGGTGGCGAACATGGCTGCCACATAGACCAAGAAGGTCAGGATGACGGCAAACAGGAATGCATCCGGCAGCCAGCGGTTCACAACACGCACGCAAGCGTTGGTGAATCTCTTAAACATACTTTTTCTCCTTACATCTTGAATGCCGCCCGTGGCGGAACAACACACACATCAAGTGTTGATATTATTCTATCTCCGTAATAAAAAAATTGCAACCGTAAAGTTGACTAAAGTTTAACAATCAAAAAACTTATCTCGTCGTATATATTAACTATTATTTAACAAAGTTCGTCCGTTTATACTGCTTGTAGTCCTGTATTGTAGAATGATTCTGCAGACTTTTTCGTGGAAACTGCGCAGGGCAGCGGAGTGTCTGTCAGGTCACGTGGGCAAATGGTACAATTTGACAGTTTTTTCAGGTGTGATACAAAATCCTCACGGAGCGGAGGTACTTCGGCAGGCAGGGTGCGAAAATTTTCTCACGATGGTTTTTTCCAGCCCTTCGGGGATAAAAAGGACACCGGGGGAGCTGAACTGCACCCCATTTGTTGGACAGTATGGGATTGATAAGCAAAAACTAATTGATGTATTGGATGCGAGAGCAACAAGAAGTAAATCGTTTAATGCAGATATAATTGCGCTGCATAACGGGTCTGTCCTCTTTGCGCGGCGATATAAAAAATGAGCCGCCCCCCCTCCAGTAACGGGAAGAGGTTCGGCTCGAAAAACGGAAACATGAGTTTCCTCACTGTCAGTATATGCAATTCCCGAAAAAAGTCAAGAGGGATTTTGTGATGAACGTTGAAATCACCGACAACAGCAAAGAGGTTTCTGGCGCCATCCATCAAGTAGGACAAGCCATTGCGGACACTGGGGGCTTTCTGCAAACCTGGGAGTCTCTGCAACAAGGTCATTGGCATGGAACAGTGGTCATTCGCTATTCCCGGAAGTCTCTGCGGGCATTGCGGGCTTTCTGCAAATGGGAAAGTCTGGCGCAGCCAGAGCCGAATTCAACGCAGCCAGCGCATACACGCAGCGGCGCAAGCAGCGCAAAAGCAACGTAGCCAAGCGGTTACAGGAGACACGGCTAAAATGCGGACTAAAGCAGCAGGATGTAGCAGAGCGAACGGGAATCAATGTCGTTACTCTGTCCGGCTATGAAATCGGCAAGAATGAGCCGAACATGGAAGCACTTGTGTCTCTGGCCGATGTATACGGTGTGACGCTGGATTATCTCATGTGCCGGGTCGATTCATGACAAGGCGATAATGCAAAACAGGCGGCCCAATATATCAGGGCCGCCTGTTTTTTGCGGTGAGCGATCTACAATTTTCGTAACTTTTCAGGTGATTTGGGAGATTCTTCCAAACACCAAGTTCGTCAAAATAACGAAAGTCCCGGAACCGTAGTGATTCCGGGACTTTGACGTGTGGTGCACGGTACAGGACTCGAACCTGTGACCCCATGCACGTCAAGCAACAGGGTCAATGGAGCAACTGACGGTTCTGCTCTGCAATGGCACCGTTCAGGGCCTTCACCGCTACGGTCATACTGCCAAGGTTTGCATGGGAATATTTGGCCGTGGTGGTGATATTCGTATGACCCAAAAGCTCCTGAATCACTCGGATATCGGCACCAGCTTCACGGGTCAGGGTGGCAAAGGTATGTCGGCAGCAATGAGGGGACAAGCGCCGCACGGACGGCTCCGCTTCCCGCAAGTCACGAAAGAATTTGTCGTAGTCACGGGAGAAATTCCGGGGATGCAGCAGCGTACCGTTTTTCGTGCCGAAGATGAATTCGCCCTTATGGGGGAAGTGCCGCAGCATATAGGCCAGCTCCGGAAGCAACGGGACTGTCCGCAGACTATGCTCCGTTTTAGCTTCATGCTCCGTGACGCAAGCCCGGTTATGCTCCAGATACACGGCACGATTCACGGTCAGGGTAGTGTCCGTAAGGTCAGCGTCTTTCAGGCCCAGCAGCTCCCCACGGCGAATCCCGGTCAACAGCAATACCATGACGGCAAGGCCGGTACGGCGGTTTTCGTAGGCCATGGCGAAGTTCAGGATATAGCACGTCTCCTCCAGCGTGAAGGCCTCACGAGGCTGCTCCCGGATGCGGGGAAACTTGACACGCTGCACGGGATTCTTTCCGCACAGGTCATTGTCTACCGCAGCGGCGAACACAGCGCCCAGCAGCACATGGAGCTTATCCATGTAGGACTTGGAAGCGGTCACAGCAAAGGCATTGACAAACCTTTGCAGGTGCATGGGAAGGATCTCCGTTAGCTCCATGTCTTGCAGATCGTCCGGTATTTTACGGGCCACCATTTCCAGCGTATAGTAGGAATCCGGGCGGATGGTGTGCAGCTTGTAATTGGTCAGGTATTGGGGAATCCATTGGCCCAACGTCAATGGCAGTCACCTTCTTTCAGCACATCTACGCTGGTCAGGCGCACGTCCTTATACAGAGAGATTTCCGGGGCATCCGGATTATCCTGCCGGAATTCGTCGTAGTTTACGCCCCAGCGAATGACCTGTATATCCGGTTTCTTTACAAGGTCACGGGAGGAGAAGTACCATTTGCCGAAAATCTTTTGGGAATCCTTGTCCATGTACTTCACCAAATAGTTGCAGGTACGCTCATAGTTTTCATCAATGGGAACACAGGTGGAGAAGCCAAACTTCCAATCCAGCATATTGAAAATAGGCTGGCCACGCTTCGTGGACAAGGGCCGACCTGTATGGGGGTCTGTTGCCTGTTGGATACGGACATCGCCCAAACAGCAAAGGCCGTGAAAATGGATGGCGCCGTCTTTATGCAGCTCCGGTACCAGTACATAACGAAAGCCCTTGCGATAGCTGGCATTTTTCAGGAACGTCATAACCTTCTTCAAGACCTCCTCCGGGTCATAGCGGGAGATTTTCGCAGCGTCCAGCGTCCACGTAAAGAAGAAGTCGAAGCGGTTACATCGGGCGATATCCCTCACAGCGGCCTTGGCACGGTTACGGCTGACTTCTGCGGCACGCTGCGGGTCATTTCCTTCTCCCTTGGGAGGTACGTCATAGAGACGTCTCAGCGGCTCCCAGCCGGGCTCACGAAAGATTGGCTCGTTGCATACCTGAACCACATCTATTGAAGGATACGACTTCACGCGAGCATTGGAATATGCGTCTACCTGTCTTACACGAAACATCCCTATGCCACCTCCTAAGTGAAACCAATTTGTTGTAATATCAAGTAGGACAAGCCATTGCGGACACCGGGAGCCTTCTGCAAACCCGGGAGTCTCTGCAACAAGGTCATTGGCATAGAACAGTGGCCGTTCTCTATCCCGGAAGGTTCCTGCGGGCCTTGCAGCCCTTCTGCGTACGGGGGAATTTCAGCAGCAAGGCCGCAGGGATGCGAACCGCTTTGCGGCTTCGCCGCAAGTCGCTCTCGCATCTCCTTCCGGGGGCTGGTCCTCCTATTGGGAGTAGATACCGGAACAGTGTTAGTAGAATCTACTTCTGATATAGTAACATTTGAGCCCTTCCCCTGTCAAGCAAAATGTGATATATTTGTAGTAGATTTTACACCGCATGGAGGTGACGGTATGGGCGAGTCGAAGCAGATTACAGAAGTCTTATCAAACGCATGGCAGCAGGGTATTGAAATTGGTCAGGACATCAACCAGTCCAGAGCAGAGCAGCGCATGATAGTTGCACAGAGGGTCAAGGCACTTCGCAGCGCAAAAGGGATTTCCCAAGAAAAGATGAGCAACATCATTCATGCCAATACTCTGACCTACCGGGGCTATGAGAACTGCAAGAGTGATATTCCCCTCTTTTATCTGGTACGAATTGCGGATGCACTGGAAACAAGTCTGGATTACTTGGCCGGGCGGACAGAGATACGGGAACAAAGCAGCCTTGAGCAGCGGGTGCAGAAGCTTGAAACAATCGTTCTGAAAGGAACCGATTCATGACAAGGCGATAATGCAAAACAGGCGGCCCCCATCAGCATAAGGGGCCGCCTGTTTTTTTGCGGTGAGCGATCTACAATTTTCGTAACTTTTCAGGTGATTTGGGAGATTCTTCCAAACACCAAGTTCGTCAAAATAACGAAAGTCCCGGAACCGTAGTGATTCCGGGACTTTGACGTGTGGTGCACGGTACAGGACTCGAACCTGTGACCCCATGCACGTCAAGCATGTGCTCTACCAGCTGAGCTAACCGTGCGAACAAAGGTATTCTACCGGAAAGTCCCCCGTTTGTCAACACTTTTCTTGCCAATCTGAAAAGTTTTTGTTATACTGCTGTCAAAGAACATCGTAGGCGCACAAGGAGGAACACTTCATGGAGAAAATCGCACTGGTCACGGGCTCCTCCCGTGGCATCGGCCGGGCCGTGGCCACGGAACTGGCCCGGCAGGGCTGGGCCGTATGTATCAACTATCGGGAGAGGGAGGACTGCGCCCGGTCACTGGTGGAACAGCTCACCGGGGAGGGCTGCCGGGTGATGGCGGTGCAGGCGGATGTGGCCTGCCGGGAACAGGTGAATACCATGGTCCGGCAGGTGGAGGATGCCTTCGGCCCGGTAGCGCTGCTGGTGAACAATGCCGGTGTGGCGGGACAGGCCCTATTTCAGGACATCACCGATGAGCTGTGGCACCGCTACTTCTCCGTCAACGTAGACGGCGCCTACCACGCCATTCAGGCGGTGCTGCCTGCCATGCTGCACCACCACGAGGGGTGCATCATCAACACCTCCTCCATCTGGGGACTGCGGGGCGCCAGCTGCGAGGTCACCTACTCCTGCACCAAGGCGGCCCTCATCGGCCTGACCCGGTCTTTGGCGGCAGAGCTGGCCCCCACCCACATCCGGGTGAACTGCGTGGCGCCGGGCGTCATCCGCACGGATATGCTGGACGCCCTGCCCGCCGAGGTACTGCCCCAGCTGGCGCAGGAGACTCCCATGGGCCGCTTGGGAACGCCAGAGGACATCGCCCACGCCGTGGCGTTTCTGGCCTCGGACAAGGCGGACTTCATCACCGGGCAGGTGCTGACCTGCGACGGCGGCTTTATTTTGTGAGAGCGGGAAAAAAGTACCCGTCGGAAAGCCATCGGTTTTCCGACGGGTCTTTTTTATTCCGGTATGGGCAGGCCGTGGAGCATCACCCGGCCGAAGCAGGTGAGGCTGCGGCCGCTGCTGGGGGGCAGGATCACGTCCGCATCCGCCCGGCGGCGGTTGAGGCTGAACAGATACACCACCCCCAGCGGATCCCGGTAGTACTGCTTACAGAGCATATCGCCGTCCACGCAGAAGATGCCCACGTCTCCCGCCCGCAGGGGGTCGTGGTTCACGTACACCACCGAGCCATCGTGGATATAGGGCTCCATGGAGTCGCCCTGGATCCGCACCGCCAACTCCGCCCCTGTGGGGACCTCACCGGTGACGGGCAAGGGCTCATAATCCTCCCCGAATACCGGGGCGGCATAGCCCGCTGCAGCCGGGGAGCAATACAGCGGGATGACACGGGGCGCAGGCTCCGGGGCAGCGGCCTGCAGCTCCTGCTGCATGGTCCCCAGCGCATCCGCCACGGTGTGGAGGGTCTGGCGCCCGGAGAGGCCCAACCGTCGGTACTTCTCCAGCAGGCTCCGCTCCTCGTCGCTGACCCCCTCTCCCTCGCCCCGGTAGGCATCCCGATACAGATAGTTGGGCTCCTGTCTCTTATACACATCTGAC
>OJRQ01000248.1_pt1 | contig 39675 bp, 46 predicted proteins | sample 1599271 | NCBI WGS metagenome assembly OJRQ01 (sample SAMN03922533, study PRJEB24848) | human gut metagenome | isolation source: stool sample | host: Homo sapiens | place: Germany | collected 2010-05 | reverse complement strand
AGGACACCCCCTAAACTATGAGTGTCTATTCTGCAGGGTACAGTTTAATCCGCCGGATTTTTCCCGCAGATTCATTGACTTTACCGTCCAAATGCTATATGCTAAAAGAAATATGATGAGATGGAGGTTACCCATGAATACGGCAGAACTTTCCTGCATTTGCAAACAGGTGCGCCGGGACATCATCAACATGACGGCCAACGCCGGCAGCGGCCACCCCGGCGGCTCCCTGTCCGCCACAGAGCTGATGACCACCCTGTTCTTCCGACAGATGCGTATCGACCCCAAAAATCCCAAGGACCCCAACCGTGATCGCTTCGTTCTCAGCAAGGGCCATTCCGCCCCCTGCTATTATGCGGTGCTGGCGGAGCGTGGCTTCATCAGCCGGGACGAGTTCACCAACTTCCGCCAGCTCCACAGTATCCTGCAGGGGCATCCCGATTGTAAAAAGGTTCCGGGCGTGGACGCCTCCACCGGCTCTCTGGGACAGGGCTGCTCCATCGCTGTTGGTATGGCGCTGGGTGCCAAGCATCAGGGACAGGACGTGAAGGTCTACACGCTGCTGGGCGACGGCGAGTGTCAGGAGGGACAGATCTGGGAGGCATTCATGTCCGCTGCCCACTATAAGCTGGACAACCTGACGGTCATTATCGACAACAACGGGCTGCAGATCGACGGGCGCAACGACGAGGTCATGTCTCTGGGCGATCTGCCCGCCAAGCTGCGGGCCTTCGGCTTCGATCTCCACGAGATCGATGGTCACAATTTGGATGCCATTGCCGCAGCGCTGGACGCTCCCACGGCCCCCGGCAAGCCCAAGTGCATCCTGGCCCACACCGTGAAGGGTAAGGGCGTTTCCTTTATGGAGGATCAGGTGGGCTGGCACGGCAAGGCTCCCAACGAGGAGCAGCGCCAGCAGGCTTTGAAGGAATTGGAGGACTGAGAGCATGAGTGAAAAAATCGCCACCCGTGAAGCCTACGGCAAGGCGCTGGTAGAACTGGGCGCTTCCAACGATAAGATCGTGGTGCTGGATGCTGATCTGGCCGGGGCTACCATGACCAAATTTTTCAAGGCGGCCTATCCCGACCGCTTCTTCGACTGCGGCATTGCCGAGTGCAACATGATGGATGTGGCGGCAGGCCTGTCCACCATGGGGCTCATTCCCTTCTGCTCCACCTTTGCTATGTTTGGCGCAGGCCGGGCCTATGAGCAGATCCGCAACTCCATCGCCTACCCCCGTTTCAATGTGAAGATCTGCTGCTCCCACGCCGGCGTGTCCGTGGGCGAGGACGGCGGTAGCCACCAGTCCATCGAGGATATCGGCCTTATGCGGATGATCCCCGGCATGACTGTCATCGTCCCTGCCGACGGCAACGAGGCCCGAAAGGCCACCTTCGCTCTGGCTCAAATGGAGGGTCCCGCCTATCTGCGGACCGCCCGGCTTGCCTCCCCTGTTTTCGAGCAGGACTATCCCTTCGAGATCGGCAAAGCCAACGTCCTCCGGGAGGGTAAGGATGCTGCGGTGTTCGCCTGTGGCCTGATGGTCAGCGAGACGCTGGAGGCGGCGGAGCTGCTGGCCGCAGAGGGCATTCATATCTCTGTCATCAACGTTCACACCATCAAACCCATCGACGCCGCCTGCGTCACGAAGTACGCACAGAAGTGCGGCAACGTGGTGACGGTGGAGGAACACAGCGTCATCGGCGGTCTGGGCGATGCCGTGGCGGACGTCCTCATGGGCAAGGTGAACTGTAAATTCCGCAAGATCGGCATCAACGACTGCTTCGGCCAGTCCGGCAAGGCCAAGGATGTGCTGCGGGAGTACGGCCTCACCGCCGACCAGATCGCAGCCAAGATCAAGGAGACTCTGTAAAGCGCATTCGGATATACGAAGGCATCCCCGGCAAACGCGGGGGATGCCTTTTAGCGTAAAACAGATGCATCAAAGCAGAACAGCATGAAGCTCCCTGCTCTTTATCACCGTTTTACTACTTCAGGTCATACTTCCACGCACTGCCTTCCTGATAGTAGAAGAACTCGCTCAAAGCTTCTTCTGTGAAAACCCGAAGCATATCACGCATATCCAAAGACAGCTTAAGCTTGGGCAGATCGGCAATATCCTCCCACCAGACCCTGCCTTCGGGGCTGGAGCGCAATTCGCCATCAAAACAAGTTGCCTTATAAAGCAGCACAACAAATCTGCACTGATCCTCACACCAGTCCTTGATGCCGCAGAGCTGAGGGGAACGGATATGCAGTCCGGTTTCCTCCTGCACCTCCCGAATCACGGCATCCGTAAAGGATTCTCCCGGCTCTACATGACCTCCGGGGAAGGCGACGCCCGGCCAGTCCCGCTTTTCCCGCTCCATCACGACAACTCGGCTGCCATCACAGATCATGCACATATTGGTAAATTCAACCGTTTCGATTCTCTCCATTCTGTTCCTTTTCTGTTCGTGTGTATACGCAGTGTAGCATAGCAATCATTTAGCTTTCAATAGGCGTGACGGAAGTTATCTCCCAAAATGTAACCTTTCTGCGAATACAAATGGATCTCAGCCTTTTCCGGTGTGGAACACATAAAATGTGAAATGCACAAAAGCAGGCGGCACCAAACTGAAGTTGAGCGCCGCCTGCTTTTTCATGTAAGGGCCGTTTTCTTGCAGGACTCTTTCTTAGTCCTGCTGCCAGTTGTGCCACACGTTCTGCACGTCCTCGTTGTCCTCCAGCATATCGATGAGCTTGTTCATGTTCTTCACGTCATCCTCGCCGGTCATGGTCACGTAGGTCTGCGGCACCATCTCCAGCTCAGCGCTGGCGAAGGTATAGCCCTTGGCCTCCAGCGCCTTCACCACATCGTTGAAGCTGTCGGGATCGGTGGTGATCTCGAACACGGGGCCGTCGGGAGAGAAGTCCTCGGCGCCGGCATCCAGCGCATCCATCATGACGGCATCCTCATCCAGCTCGCCATCCTCATTGTCGATGACAATGACACCCTTGCGGTCGAAGGACCAGGATACGCAGCCCTGAGCGCCCATGCCCTTGCCGAACTTATCGAAGTAATGGCGGATCTCCGGGGCGGTGCGCTGACGATTATCGGTCAGGGCCTCCACGATCACGGCCACACCGCAGGGGCCGTAGCCCTCATAGGTGACGGACTCGTAGTTATCGGTGTTTCCGGCACCCAGTGCCTTGTCGATGGTACGCTTGATGTTGTCGTTGGGCATATTGGCGGCCTTGGCCTTGGCCACCACCGTAGCCAGACGGGAGTTGTTGGCGGGATCGCCGCTGCCGCCCTGCTTGACGGCCACGATAATCTCCTTGGCGATCTTGGTGAAGGTGGCGGAGCGCTTGGCGTCAGCCGCACCCTTGGTCTTTTGGATATTGTGCCACTTGGAATGTCCGGACATAGTATCGTTCTCTCCTTATCTCATGTAAAATTTAACTGCGTCGCCATGTACGGCGGACTTTGTGACCTCCAGCTCCGGGAACGTCTCCCGCAGCCGGCGGACGATCTCCTGACACATCACATCCTCCGTGGGGAAGTGCCCTGCATCGATGAGATTCAGCCCCTGCGTATCCAGAAAGTCATTGTACCGCAGGTCGGATGTCACAAAGGTGTCGCAGCCCTGAGCGATGGCCTGAGGGATGTATTCCCCACACGCTCCGCCGCCCACGGCCACCCTGTGAACGGGCCGGCCGCCGTCTCTGTATCGCAGTCCATTGCAACTTAATAATTTTACCACATCTGATAGGAACTGTTCAAGGGGTTTTTCACAAGAAAGTGTGCCGATCCGCCCGATTTTTTCCTCATTCAGCGGTTTTGTATCCTGCAGACCCAGCGTGCAGGCCAGACAGTCGTTGACACCGCCCTCCGCCGCATCCAGATTGGTGTGCATACATATGGCGGAGATATCCCGCTTCACCAACTCCGTCAGCAGCCCGCCCAGCCGGGTATCCTCCCGGAGGGTCTGCATCTGCTGGGCGTGCCAGCGGATGTTCATCACCGGGTGGTGGGACACGATCAGGTCGGTCCCCGTCTCTGCTGCCTCTGCCGCTACGTCCGGAGACACATCCAGCGCCACCAGCACCCGGTGGACCTCCCGGTCGCCCCGGCCCACCAGAAGACCCACATTATCCCAGTCCATGGCCAGCTCCGGAGGAGCCCACCGGAACATCATCTGCGTTACATCATTGACCGTTACCACGCTGCCACGCCTCCTTCTTTCCTTCCAGAATATCCGCCAGAGCCGCCAGCGGCTCCGCCTCGCTCTCGTCCCCGCCCCGGTGCAGGCCGTCCATCCGCAGATAAAGCCGCCGCAGCTGCTGCTCCAGATACAGGCCATACAGAGGGTCGTGCTCCAGACAGAAGCCGCCGTACCGCTCCGCATCCGAGGCCTCACCGGAGGGGCCACCGGTGACGGACAGGATCACATACAGTTTCCCCTTGTCCTGCACCAGACGCTCCTCGGTGCAGCTGTATCCGTTTTCCCGCAGCCAGCCCCGCAGCAGCTCCACCTTGGTCATGGGCTGTAGCAGCAGGGTGTGGTGGCCGGCCGCCGTCCATGGAGCGGCACGGAGGATATCCCGGATGGTCTCGCCGCCCATACCGGCAATGACCACGGTGTCTGTCTCCTCCGGCTCGATGCCGGACAGGCCGTCACAGAGCCGGAAGTTCAGCCCCTGTGTCTCATATTCCTCCGCCGTGCGGCGGGCGTGTTCCAGCGGCTCCGCCCCCACATCGGAGGCGATGGCGGAGGGGATGCGCCCCTCCTGCAGCAGCCAGACCGGCAGGTAGCCGTGGTCGGTGCCGATATCCGCCAGACGGCCGCCGGGCGGCGTCATCTCCGCCAGCAGGCGCAGTCTTGGTTGCAATGCGATTCGTTTCATGGGGCCTCCCTCCAGACAGAAAGGAACGCATACGGCACCATGACCGTATGCGTTCGCTGCGTTTTACTCAGCGGCCTTGTTGGCCTCCTGATTCACCAGCTCCAGCAGCTTGTCCACGTCCACACCGTGAACGGCGCAGGCCTCCTCCACAGTCTCGCCACGGGAAGAGGGGCAGCCCAGGCAGTGCATACCGATGGAGAAGAAGATGGGAGCGGTCTGAGGGGCAACATCCAGAATATCACCGATGATGGTGTCCTTTTTGATTTCGATCATGTGTCAAAACCTCCGTTTGATATTTACATCGTTAGTATATCCCATGTTTCCGTCTTTTTCAACAGGAAAATCATGAACAGCCTGTGAAAACCACAGAAAATGTAGAGTCCGTATCGGGCTGGGCATATAAAATGCGGGAGCCGCCGCATAGGCAACTCCCGCATCATATGTCAGTCTGGCTGATCAGCCGTTCTCACGCATCTTAGCGAAGCAATCGCTGCAATACACGGGACGGTCGGTCTTGGGTTCGAAGGGAACCTTCGCCTCGCCGCCGCAGGCTGCGCAGGTAGCGGTGAAGTACTCACGGGGGCCACGGGCGGCGTTCTTGCGAGCGTCACGGCAGGCCTTGCAGCGCTGAGGCTCGTTCTGGAAACCACGCTCAGCGTAGAACTCCTGCTCACCCGCGGTGAAAACGAACTCCTTACCGCACTCCTTGCAAACCAAAGTCTTGTCTTCGTACATGATGTTACCCTCTCTTTGAGAAAAATATATTGCGTTCAGCGCTTGCTGATATCGCCTGATGAAAGTTGCCGAGCCACCTTGCGCCGGATGCGCTGCACGGCGTTGTCCACCGACTTGGGGGACCGGCCGACGGCCGCAGCGATCTCACGGCAGGTAAGACCGTCCAGATAAAACCCTAAAATCATGACCTCGAATTCGGACAGCTGCTTGCGGACATTCTCCAGCAGGCTGACAGCCTTCTCCCTGTCGATCAGCAGATCCTCGGGACCGGGCTGTGCAAAGGAAACATTTGCTTCAAAGAGTGAGGGATTCAAGGGAACCGATTGATTCAATGGGGCGTGCTTCCCCGCCGCCGCAGCCTTCACAACGGAATAGAGCCGGTGGCGGATACACGTTTCGGCAAAGGTTCGGAAGGAGGCATCCCGGTCCGGGTCATACTCCCGCATGGCCTTGATGAGACCGAACATCCCCTCCTGCATCAGGTCCTCGCTGTCTCCGCCCGCCAGAAAATAGGGCCGGGCGCAGGAACGAACCACCCGATGGTAACGGGCGGCCAGAACCTCCTCCGCCGGACGGTCCTGCTCCCTGATAAGGCGGCACAACGCCTCGTCCGACAGCTGTTCCAGAGGGGCGCCGCCGGATTCCTGATCCTTTGTCATAGTCTATTATACCTTTTCACTAAAGAATTTGTCAAGTCATCCACGTCGATTTGTCAAAACTGTATTTTTTCAGACAGAATTTTTATGAGATCAGCTAAATCTTCCGCCACTTTCCGGGCAACCTCGGTGGTTTTCGCCTCCACCATGACCCGAATCAGGGCCTCCGTACCGGAGGGACGGATCAGAACACGTCCCTTCCCGGCCAACTCCTGCTCCATCTGAGCGATAGCGTGCCGGAGGGTGGGATCCTGCATGATAGCATCCTTGACGCCGGGAACGTGGGATACGGCCACATTGATAAGCTCCTGTGGATACTGGGGACAGCAGGATGCCAGTTCGGAGGCCCGCTTTCCGGAGCGCCGCAGGGCCTGCAGGAATTGCAGGGCTGTCAGCTCACCGTCGCCGGTGGTGGCGTATTCCCGGAAGATCGTGTGGCCCGACTGCTCACCGCCGATGGCGTAGCCGCACTCCAGCATCTTCTCCAGCACATGGCGGTCGCCTACGGCGGTGCATACCAGCTCGATACCCTCCTTGCGGCAGTACTCGTGCAGGCCGAGATTGGACATCACCGTGGCCACGATGGCGTTGCCGGAGAGCTTTCCGTGACGACGCAAATCGGCACCGCAGACAGCCATCACCTTGTCTCCGTCGATGGTATGGCCCGTCTCGTCCACCAGCAGACAGCGGTCGGCGTCGCCGTCGAAGGCGATGCCCAAGTCGTAACCGCCGGCCACCACGCCCTCGGACAGGGATTTCAGGTGGGTGGAGCCGCAGCCGTCGTTGATGTTCACGCCGTCCGGCTCTCGGTGGATGAAATCTGCATGCAGGGGCAGGCCGTCAAACAGATCCGGCGCCGTGGCAGAGGCTGCGCCGTTGGCGCAGTCCACCAGCACCCGCAGGCCCGACAGGTCGCAGTCGATGCTGGAAATCAGATGGTCGATGTAATCCCGCTTCATCTGCCGCATCCCGTGAAGGCGCTTGCCGATCTCGCCGTGGGTCTTGACGTCCATGGGAGCGCCGCTGAGAATCAGCTCCTCCACACGGGCCTCACTCTCGTCGGAAAGCTTATAGCCCCGAGCGTTGAACACCTTGATGCCGTTGTGCTCATAGGGGTTGTGGGATGCCGAGATGACGATGCCCGCATCCGCCTGCTCCAGCACCGTCAGATACGCCACCGCCGGTGTGGGAATGGTGCCAAGGGGCATCACGTCACCGCCCACAGAGCAGATGCCCGCCATCAGCGCCGCCTCCAGCATATCCGAGGAGATACGTGTGTCCTTGCCGATGGTAATGGTGGGCTTGCTCCCCTTCTCCTCCGTCAGGACGGCGGCCACTGCCTGCCCCACATGAAAAGCCAGTTCTACGGTGAGATTTTCACCAACGATACCACGGATGCCATCCGTGCCAAACAGTTTGCCCATAAGAGGTTCCTCCTACTCCTTATATCTCCAGCTGTTCCTGTCCTAAAAACGCTATGTGCAGGTGCTCATATGCCTTCCGGGTGACGCAGCGGCCACGGGGTGTCCGGGTCAGGAAGCCCAACTGCATGAGGTACGGCTCATACACATCCTCCAGCGTCACGGACTCCTCGCCGATGGTAGCGGCCAGCGTTTCCAGCCCCACCGGGCCGCCGCCGTAGTTTTCGATGATGGCCCGCAGCATCCGCCGGTCCACTGGATCCAGCCCCAGATAGTCGATCTCCAGCGCCTGCAGGGCGTGATCCGCTACGGCCTTGGTAATAACACCGTCCGCCCGCACCTGAGCAAAGTCCCGCACCCGCCGCAGCATCCGGTTGGCGATACGGGGCGTTCCACGGGAACGCCGTGCGATCTCCATGGCGCCCTCCGGCTGAATGGGGACATTCAGTATTCCGGCGCTGCGGGTGACGATCAGGGCCAGCTCTTCCGGGGTATAGAGCTCCAGCCGCAGCGTCACGCCGAACCGATCCCGCAGCGGAGCGGACAGCTGTCCGGCCCGTGTGGTGGCGCCGATGAGGGTGAACTTGGGCAGATCCAGCCGAATGGAGTTGGCGGAAGGGCCCTTGCCGATGATGATGTCGATGGCATAGTCCTCCATGGCGGGGTACAAAATCTCCTCCACGGAGCGGTTCAGCCGGTGGATCTCGTCCACAAAGAGAATGTCGTTTTCGCTGAGATTCGTCAGCAGGGCCGCCAGATCACCGGGCTTTTCAATGGCCGGGCCGGAGGTGATGCGGATGTTGACTCCCATCTCGGCGGCGATGATGCCCGCCAGCGTGGTCTTGCCCAGACCCGGAGGGCCGTGGAGCAGCACATGGTCCAGCGGCTCCGTCCGCCGCCGGGCGGCCTCGATAAAGACGGAGAGATTCTCCTTGGCCTTGGTCTGGCCGATGTACTCCGCCAGTGTATGGGGGCGCAGGCTCACCTCCGCATTGTCCTCCGGCAGCAGCGTCTTGGCTACCAGCGGCTCCTCGTAGATATCGGTGCCGAAATCAATGCTCATACGTCTCCCCCCTTCTCCTGCTTTTCATGTCACTTCACCATTTTCTTCAGCGCCTGCCGGATGATCTCCTCCAGCGGCAGAGCGTCCATATCGATGCCCTTCAGGGCCGTACTGATCTCCTGAGATCCATAGCCCAGCACCGCCAGCGCCGCCGCCGCCTCACCGGACTTGCTGCCGCCTAAGGGCTTAGGTGCAGCGCCGCTGCCGCCGCCCTGCACCGTGAAACTACTCTGTTCCTTGGCCAGCTTATCCTTCAGCTCCAGAATGATGCGCTGAGCAATCTTCTTGCCGATACCCTGAGCCGCCGTCAGCGCCTTCTCGTCCTCCGTCACGATGGACAGGGCCAGATTCTGGGGCGTGGTGGCAGACAGAATGGCCAGGGCTGCCTTGGGGCCGACGCCGGACACGCCGATGAGCATCTTGAAGCTGTTGAGCTCCTGCTGACTGGCAAAGCCGTACAGCTCGAAGATATCCTCCCGCACGTGGAGGTAGGTGTAGAGCCTGGCCCTCTCCCCCTTTTTCAGCTGAGACAGGGTATAGTTTGTGGTGGCGCAGGCATAGCCCACGCCGCCGCAGTCGATGACGGCCAGACCGGCGGCGATCTCCGCCACGGTACCGTTGAGATAGTAAAACATATTCAGACCGTCTCCTTTACATCGGGGTCCTTTCGCCGCAGCAGGGACGTGGCGCTGCGGGCGTGGCAGATGGCGATGGCCAGCGCATCGGCGGCATCGTCAGGCCGGGGGACGGCCTTCAGCTTCAGCAGCCGCCGGGTCATATCCATGACTTGCCGCTTCTCCGCCAGACCGTAACCTACCACTGCCTGCTTGATCTGCATGGGAGTGTATTCATATACCGGCAGGTGCAGCTTCTCCGCCGTGTACAGCAGCACCCCCCGCCCGTGGGCCACGGCAATGCCGGTGGTGATGTTCTTGCTGAAAAACAGCTCCTCGATGGACATCTCATCCGGCTGGAATTGCCGGATCAGCTGCTCCAGATCGCCTCCGATCTGCACCAGCCGGGCTGCCAGCGGCATACCCGCCGGGGTGGTAATGGCTCCGTACTGGACCATCCGCTGCCGCCCGCCCTCGGAATCGATGACGCCGAAGCCCACGGTGGCCACTCCCGGATCAATGCCCAAAATACGCATAGCCGCTCCTTCCCGTTCACCCGCAGAGGATATAAAATCAGTTTATTATAGCAAATTCCCAGCGAAAAGGCAACAGGGAAAAACATTTCTCCCGCAGGCGGGCGCTGCCTGAGTGCAGAGGAAGCCGCCCTCCGGGGCGGCTTCCTCTGTGAAATAATAATACTTTACAGTTCTTTGCTCGCAGCGCTCACAGCGCACGCAGGTACTCCGGCCGTAGGCCGTAGCCCTCCAGGCCCTTCCGCACTCGCTCCAGCATGGCGTCCCGGTCCTGATTCAGCGTCCCCTTCAGCGTCAGGTAGTTGGAGGCGTGGTTCATCCGGAAAACGCTGCCCTCGCTGTCGATGTGCTGGAGCAGCAGCTCCGTCTCCCGCAGGATATCCTCCGGGCCAAGAACGGTAAAGCTGCCCTCACGCACCCATTTCTCCAGCGGCGTACCCGGCTCCACCATCAGCGTCAGCAGGCCGATGTACTCCGGCTTCATGGCGCTGAATGCCTCCGCCGTACCGATGGCGTGCTCCCGCATCAGCTCCCGGCTCCCAAGTCCTGAGATGGCCGTTACCGACAGGGCCAGTCCGCAGCGCCGAGCCTTCTGCCCCGCCGCCACGATGGCCGCCGCCGTGTGGCCCTTGTTCATCCGGTACAGTACCTCATCACAGCCGGACTCCAGCCCCATATACACCATGGTCAGGCCCTGAGACCGCAGCAGGCGCAAGTCCTCCTCGCTTTTGATCTGGAGACTGGTGGGCGAGGCGTAGCACGTCACCCGCTGGCACTCCGGGAACAGACCGTAGATCAGGCCCAGGATCTGGCTCAGTTCCTCCGTTTTCCGCATCAGGGCGTCGCCGTCCGCCAGAAAGACCCGCTCCACCTTTTTATAGACCCGGCGGGCCATCTCGAAGTCCTCCCGGACCTCCTCCATGGGTCGGATGGCGAAGTGCTTGTCGTCGTACATATCACAAAAGGCGCAGCCGTTGTGGCTGCATCCGTAGGTCACCTGCACGATGAGGCTGTAAGCCTCACTGGGCGGACGGTATACCTTTCCCTTATAACGCATGGTCTCACGCTCCTTTGATCGTTTGCTCCATTGTAGCAGATTTCTTTCCGTTTGAAAAGCACATATTCTCCGCAGGCGGTACATATAGTGTGCTGACTTCAACCAACGAGGTGACCGAATATGGAACAGAACTTCAACCACGTTCTTCTGTGCGGACAGGTTCTCACCCAGCCGCAGCCGTCCCACGTCAACCACAGCCAGAGCTTCTCCCGGTTCCTACTGTCCGTCCCCCGGCTCTCCGGGCAGAAGGACTGTCTGCCGGTGATCGTCCCCCAGCCGCTGCTGGAGCTGTGTCCCCTGTCCCCCGGCGCAGCCGTCACCGTCACCGGCCAGCTTCGCTCCTTCAACAACCGCAGCGGACAGGGGCCACGGCTGGTGGTGTCGGTCTTTGCCCAGACCCTCCAGCCCGGCGGAGAAGGGCCGGTGAATCGCATTCGGCTGTCCGGCGTGCTCTGTAAGCCCCCTACCCTGCGCTGCACGCCCTTGGGACGGGAGATCTGCGATATCATTCTGGCGGTGAACCGGCGCTATGGCCGAGCGGACTACCTCCCCCTTATCGCATGGGGTACCGTTGCCCGTCAGACGTCCATTCTGGCGGTGGGCGCCCGTCTGACGGTGGAGGGCCGCATCCAGAGCCGCACCTACACCAAGAATCTGGAGACCGGGCCGCAGGAGCGAGTGGCCTATGAGGTGTCCGTCATGCGTCCGGCAGAGCTGTCGGAATTTGCAGAGTAGGCACAGGATTTTGCGGTGCGCCTATTGAACCGTCGCCCAAACCGTGGTATGCTTATACCTATACGAAAATCATGTAAAGGAACGCAAGACTATGCACCATATCCAGCACCCTCATCCGACCCACTCCGGCGTGGATATGACCGAAGGCAATATCACCGGCCATCTGATTCGCTTTGCGCTGCCGCTGCTGGCGGGCAACATCTTCCAGCAGCTCTACAACATGGTGGATACATGGGTGGTGGGCAATTTCGTCTCCAACGAGGCCTTCTCCGCCGTAGGCACAGTGGGCCCCATCGTCAATATGCTCATCGGCTGCTTTCTGGGCTTTTCCAGCGGCGCCGGCGTGGTCATCAGCCAATACTACGGTGCACGACGCACGGAGAGGGTCCACGACGCCGTCCACACGGCGCTGGTGCTGACGGTGATCCTGTGTGCAGTATTCACGGCGCTGGGCATCGGCTTTACGCCCCTGATGCTGCGTTTGATGAACACCCCTGCCGAGGTGTTTCCGGAGTCCTCCGCCTATCTGACCATCTATTTCGGCGGCATCAGCGGCCTGCTGATCTATAACATGGGCTCCGGCATCCTCCGGGCCGTGGGGGATTCCCGCCGCCCCTTCTATTTTCTGGTGGTCTCCGCCGTACTGAACACGGCGCTGGACCTGCTGTTCGTGCTGCGGTTCGGTATGGGTGTGGAGGGCGTGGCCTGGGCTACGGTTATTGCACAGGCCGTCTCGGCGCTGCTGGTGATCGTTGTTCTGCTGCGGACACAGCAGGCGGTGCGGCTGATCCCCCGTGACCTTCGCATCCATCTTCCTGTGCTGCGGCAGATCATCCGGGTGGGCGTCCCCTCCGCTCTGCAAATGGCCATCACCGCCTTCTCCAATGTCTTTGTCCAGTCCTACATCAACTCCTTCGGCGCCGACTGCATGGGCGGCTGGACGGCCTATACCAAGATCGACCAACTGATGCTGCTGCCGATGCAGTCCCTGGCCCTGTCCGCCACTACCTTTGTGGGGCAGAATCTGGGCCGCGGCAACGAGCCCCGTGCTCGGCAGGGCGTGCGCCGTGCGCTGGCCATTGCCATGGCCGCCACGGTGCTGGTGATGATTCCGGTGCTGGTCTTTGCCCCGCAGATGACGGCCTTTTTCAACCGGAAGCCGGAGGTGGTGGCCTACGGCGCTCTGCTGCTGCGGTGTATCTCCCCCTTCTATGTGCTGTGCTGCTTTAATCAGGTCTACGCAGCTGCCCTGCGGGGCGCCGGAAACAGTAAGGCCACCATGATCATCATGCTGTGCTCCTTTGTGCTGTTCCGACAGGTCTACCTGTTCATTATGTCCCACTACATCTCCCATGAGCTGATCCCGCTGGTCATGGGCTATCCCGCCGGATGGCTGGTATGCAGCGCCGCCACGCTGATCTACTATCGCCGTACCTCCTTCCTGTCCACCCGGCTGGTGGCGGAGGACGGCAGCAAGGAGGACATCCAATGACCAAGTGTGAGGGCTGTGTGTTCTATCAGTACGATGAGAACTACGACGATTATGTCTGCGACATGGACTTGGACGAGGACGAGATGGTGCGCTTCCTCTCCTCCCAGACAGACAGCTGTCCCTACTGGCGGCCCGGCGATGACTATCTCACCGCCCGCAGGCAGTAGATGAAGTACGGAAGGAATTTATCCGGCAGCAACAACTGGAGCGGCAGCGAGCGGATCACCCCGCTATCCTACTACGCCGCCAGACAGTGGGCGCAGGAGCATCTGGGCGCCGATGCCTACGAGGCCGAGTTTGGCGCCGTCACCGAGGATGACAGTCAGGTCACGATCACGCTCTCCCTGCGGGCCTACACCGTCGAGGCGCTGCGCCGCACCGCCGCCAAGGAAGGGCGATCCCTTAGCGCCTTCGTGGAGCGTGTGCTGCGCCCGGCGGTGGACATCCCTTCCCCAGCGGACATCCCAGTGGGGGAGAACTAACGCTATGGGCGGCAAGCAGGCCCACCGAGCCGTCCCCCCGCCCACCGAAAGGAGGTGTGACCCATGCTGACTCCCGTCCCCTGCCCAAACTGCGGCAGCGATGACCTGTCCATCGACTGCTATGACACCATGCGCTACAGCTATACCTACGTCCAGTGCAACAGCTGCCTGCGCCTTGTCAAGACCATGGACAGTACCGAGGATACCATCCGGCGCTGGAACGATCTGGCCGCCAGATACCGCAAGCGCCGCCCCAAAACGCCCCAATAAGCACCCAGAGAGGACACCCGCCACGGGTGCCCTCTCTTTTTTTGCGCTTACTTAAAGACCTCCGGCGGGTACCGCTCCTCCCACGGGCGGAAGCCCTCCCCCATTATGAACATCCGAGAAGCCACAAAAAATGACTGTGTGCATATGGATGCACTCCTGACGAAGCTGATCCGTTATGAGGCCCGATTTGAACCTAATTTGAGTCCAGAGGTCGTCATAGAGGACAATTACGCCGGGCAAATAGCCGCAGAAGGCTGTAAGGCTTATGTCGCAGAGGACCATGGGATCATCATTGGATATCTCTATGGATTTACATACCGGATCCCGCAGGTGCTCTTGCAGCCCATCGCCATCGTCGATGCCCTGTATGTCGAAGAGGGCTACCGTGGGAAGGGAATCGCCAAAGATCTATTCCGCAAGTTTCAGGAGTTTGCGTCGGGCTGCGGCGCTGCCAGCATTGAGTTGAAGGTGATATCCCGTAACAGAGATGCGCTGCGCCTGTATGCGTCGCTGGGGTTTTGCGAGACAAAAAAGTATATGGCGCTGCCGCTGTCGCAGAATGGAAGCAAATGACATTTTTCTTTAATAATAACGAAACAGGAACCGGCTTGACCCGTAAAGGTCACGTCGGTTCCTGTTTTGTGTATTTATTTGCACTTTACGCCAGATAGACGGCCTTGCAGCCCAGATAGTTCATGTAGCAATCCAGCTTGCCCACCGTCTCGAAGGGAGCGTGCATACTCAGCACCGGCACACCGGCATCAATGGTGGTGATGTTGCGGTTGGCCATGTACTGGGCCACCGTACCGCCGCCGCCGGCGTCGATCTTGCCCATCTCACCGATCTGCCACACCACGCCGGCCTCGTCCATCACCCGGCGGACATAAGCCACCGTCTCGGCGTCGGCGTCGGAGGAGCCGCCCTTGCCACGGGCACCCGTGTACTTGCACAGCCCCAGACCGTGGTTCACCTGAGCGTCGTTGCGCTTCTCATACACCTCGGTGAAGTTGGGGTCATAGGCCGCCGTCACGTCGGAGGACAGGCAGAAGGCGCTCTCATAGCACACCCGCAGGGCAACGCCCTGACTCTCGCACAGATCCTCCATGAAGGTATCGAAGAAGGCGGACTGCATACCGGTGACGCCCATAGAGCCGATCTCCTCCTTGTCCGCCAGCATACAAACGGCGGTCTTGGTGGGGGTCTCCAGCTCCAGCAGAGCCTTCAGGGCCGCATAACTGCACACCCGGTCATCGTGGCCATAGGCGCCGATGAGGCTGCCGTCCAGACCGATATCCGTGGCATTAAAGGCCGGGACTACCTCCAGCTCGGCGGATGTCAGGTCATCCTCGCAGATGCCGTACTTCTCGTGGAGCAGATCCAGCACCCGCAACTTCACACGGTCGCTGTCCTCGCTGTCGCCCAAGGGACGGCTGCCCATGAGGATGTTCAGCGTCTCACCGGCAATGGCCTCGTTGAGGGGCTTCTTCCCCTGCTCACCGCCCAGATGGGGCAGCAGATCATTGATGACGAACTTGGGCTCGTCGCCCTCGCCCAGCACCACGGACACCGCCGTGCCGTCCTTCAGGGCTACCACACCCCGCAGCTGCAGGGGGATCGCCACCCACTGGTACTTGCGGATGCCGCCGTAGTAATGGGTCTTGCCGTAGGCCAGCTCGCTGTCCTCATAAATGGGATGAGGCTTCAGATCCAGACGGGGAGAGTCGATATGGCAGGCCACGATCTGTGCGCCCTCGGACAGGCTCTCCCGGCCGATTACGGCCAGCATCACGCTCTTCTTCCGGTTCACCCGGTACACCCGGTCGCCGGGCTGCAGGGCCATGCCCCGCTCATAGGGGATAAAGCCCGCCGCCTCCGCCAGCGCCACGGTGTGGGCCGTGCACTCCCGCTCGGTCTTGCTGTGGTCCAAAAAGCTCTTGTAGTCCCGGCAATAGGCTTCCATGGCGTCCAGCGTCTGCTGGTCCACCCGGTCATAGCCGTTCTTGCTGCCGGAAAACAGCAGCTCTCTCTTGGCCTTCATTTCATCGGTCATTGTTCATGTCCTCCTTCGGTGATATGGTGGAGCTGCCGCAGCAGATCCCGGAAAAAAATCTCCGCCTTCGCCCGGAACGCCTCCGGCGTCTCCTCCTGATTTTCCAGCACATCTGTGCAGTGCTCACGATAATAGCTGTCCGGCTTCTGGGCCTGAATACGCAGCCGTGCGTACTCCTCCGGGATATGGTCCCGCTGCATGATCCGCTGGATCCGCTGCTCGCCGGGGGCCAGCACCGCCACCGTCCGGCAGCACAACTCCCCCAGGCCGCTCTCTATGAGGTTGATGGCATCCAACCCCACCAGAACCCTTCCCTCCATCCTCCTCCGCAGCACGCCGGGGAGATAGTCGAAAATGATGCCGTTGAGCCGCTCCAGCGCCTGCGGATCGGAAAAGACGAGACTCCCCAGCTTCTGCCGGTCCAGTTCCGTCCCCCGGAACACCTCGCCAAAGGCGTCCCGGATGCGGCGGCGCAGGGTCTCGTCCTCCCGCAGGGCCTGATGATACACGGCATCGCAGTCCAATACCGTGCCGCCCAGCGCCTCCAGCGCCTGCAGGGCGCTGGTCTTTCCGGACCCGGTGCCGCCGGTGATGCCGATGACCACTGGGGCATCTCCGTCAATGAGGTGGAAGCCCGCCGCTTTTTTCAGCCGATTCCCTACCGCCAGACCCAGCCCCGCATCATCGGGACACTGGGCGAAAATCTCCGTCACGTCCGTTCCGTCGAAGGTGCGCAGAGCGTCGAACACCCGCTGGGCCTGCGCCAGCTTGTCCGTGAACGGCCCCAGCCGATGGACGATATGACCTTCAAAATACCCGGCGAACTCGTCAAAGCAGATGACCCCCGCCTTTTCCCGCAGCAAGCCCCGGATCACCAGAGCGCTGTGGGCCGGGGCACCGGTCACTGCCGTCACCGGTGCCTTGGGTGCGTAGTGACGGTACTTCATCCCCGGCGCACGGGGCTTTTCCCCGTCCTTCAGAAGCCCGGTGACAGCCTTATCTACCGCCACCGTGCCCAGCACCTCCTCCAGCGCCTCCAGCGGCAGTCCGCCGGGGCGCAGCAGCCGGGGCGGCGTCACCGTCAGGTCGATGATGGTGGACTCCACCCCCACCGCACACGGCCCGCCGTCCACGATACCGTCGATCTTGCCGTCCATGTCCTCCGCCATGTGGCCCGCCGTGGTGGGGCTGGGCCGTCCGGAGGTGTTGCCGCTGGGGGCCGCCACCGGCACACCGGCAGCCTCGATGATGGCCCGTGTCACCGGATGGTCCGGGCAGCGCACGCCCACCGTCTCCAGCCCGCCGGTGGTTTGCAGGGGCACGTTCTCCCGCCGGGGCAGGATCATGGTCAGCGGCCCCGGCCAGAACCGCTCCGCCAGACGGTAGGCCGTCTCCGGTACCTCCCGGCAGTACCGCTCCAGCCACGAGGCATCCGGCACATGGATGATGAGGGGATTATCCTGCGGACGGCCCTTGGCCTCGAAAATATGGCGCACTGCCGTCTCGTTGAGGGCGTCCGCCCCCAGACCGTATACCGTCTCCGTGGGGATACCCAGCAGCCCGCCCCGCCGCAGGATAGCGGCGGCCTGCGGGATGGCATCTGCATCCCTCTCCGGATGGAATAGAATGGTTTTCACTGCGATCCTTCCCTTTTGCGGCGTATTTCTCAGAAACCCAGCTCCTCGCCCACCAGCACCACCTTGATGCGGCCTGCCGGGCGACAGATGCGGGTGGTGACGATCTGGCAGCAGATGCTGTCAGGCCCCGTACAGTCGGTGCACAGGCCGGTGACGGAACATGGAGTCTTGAGCCCGGCAAACCGCTGGGCGTTGACGGGAGCGGCGACCTCTCTGGCCCGGCGCATGGCTCCCTCCAGATCTCCGGCCACCTTGTTCATGCCCGCCACCACAATGACCTGCTCCGGTCCGAAGCACAGAGCTGCCACACGGTTACCGGTGCCGTCAATGTTCACCAACTGACCGTCGGCGGAGATGGCGTTGCTGCTCATCAGGAAGGTGCCGCAGGTCAGTGCCTTCTTCAGCATCTCCTGCCGCTCCTGCGGCGTCTGGGCCGTATCCCGGTCAATGAGGGCGATGCCCTCTTGCGCCAGCCGCTGCTTGATCCCCAGTGCGTCCACCGTGGCGGTACCGCCCCAGGACACCGTGTGCTCCTTGGGGATCAGCTCCACCACTTTCTCCACAGCCTCTGCCGCCGTGGAGACGTAGTAGGCCTCGAAGTGGCGCTTTTCCAGCGCCTTCACCACCTGCGGACCAGCCTTGTCGTACCGCTTCTTCGTGTTTGCATCCATGGCTCATTCTCCTTTCTCATAACCCTCCTGCAGCCGCCGGGTCTGATCGGCCAACGTCAGCGCATCGATGAGGGCATCCAAGTCGCCGTTGATGACGGCGGCGAGGTTGAAATTTTTACTGTCCCCCGTGAGGCGGTGGTCCGTCACACGGTTCTGGGGAAAATTATAGGTACGTATCTTGCCGCTGCGGTCACCGGTCCCCACCTGACTACGCCGGGTGGCAGCGATTTCGGCGTTCTGCCGGGCCTGCTCCGCCTCGTAGAGCTTGCTTCGCAGGATCTTCATGGCCCGATCCTTGTTCTTATACTGGCTCCGCTCGTCCTGACACTCCACCACCGTACCGGTGGGCAGATGCGTGATGCGGATGGCGGACTCTGTCTTGTTGACGTGCTGCCCGCCTGCACCGCTGGAGCGGAAGGTGTCGATCTGCAGATCCTTGGGGTCGATGGAGAGCTCCGTCTCCTCCGCCTCCGGCATCACCGCCACCGTGGCGGCGGAGGTCTGGATGCGTCCGCCGGATTCCGTCTCCGGCACCCGCTGCACCCGGTGGGTACCGGCCTCGAATTTCAGCCGGGACCACGCTCCGTCGCCCTCCACCGTGGCACAGACCTCCTTCACGCCACCCAGCTCCGTGACGTTCTGACTGACGATCTCCAGCAGCCAGCCCCGGCGCTCGGCGTACATGGTGTACATCCGCAGCAGGTCCGCCGCAAACAGAGCGCCCTCCTCGCCGCCGACACCGCCCCGAATCTCCAGAACCACACTTTTTTCATCGTTGGGGTCTCTGGGCAGCAGCAGGCGCTTCAGCTCCTCGGCCAGCCGCTCCCGCTGCTCCTTGGTCCGTGTCAGCTCCTCTTGGGCCAGCTCCCTCAGCTCCGGGTCCGACAGCATCTCCCGTGCCTCTGCGATGGCTTGCTCCGCCTGCTGTAAAGCAGTAAAGTTTTCCACCACAGGCGTCAGCTCCTTCTGCTCCCTGCTCAGGTTCTTCAGCCGCTGCTGGTCGCTGTACACCGCCGGATCGGCCAGCTCACGCTCCACCTGCCGCAGCCGCTCTGCAATTTGATTCAGCCGATCTTCCATGGGGCCTCCTTACGTCTGCTCCGCCAGATAGCGCTGCACGTCCTGAATGAATTTATCCCGCCAGAACACATAGCCCACGGAGCCAGGCCGCAGGGATGCCTCCAGCAGATGTGGCTGGGCGGTGTAGCTGTCCATCTGCCGATAGACCTCCTCATACCGCTTATCGCCGCCTCGGGTCAGCACATAGGCCACCCGACTCAGCTCCTGCCCCCGGCGCTTCAGCAGCCCACGCACGGGGCTGGCACACCGTCCGGCCCACACGGGGCTGCCCAAAATTACCAGTCGGTATTCCTCCAAGGGCTTAGCCGTCTCAAATTTCTCCAGCGGATGGGTGGAGCGCCGCATGGCATCCATCCCGGAGCGGAAATATCCCTTCCGCCCCTGCCGGTCCACGCCGTCGGTGAACTCCACCAGCTCGGCTTCCAGCGCCTCGGCGATCTCCGCCATAGTCTGACGGGTATTGCCGCTGCGGGAATAGTATAAACACAAAATGTCACTCATCTATGGTGCCTCCTGATGGCCTGCCGGAGCAGGCCAGAGTAGAATTTCCTTGTTATTAAAATATCTGTAAAGTGATAATACTTCTCAGCTTTTTCAAGGTGTGTTACTCCTCGATCTGCAGAGAAAGCTCCTCCCAGCGGGCCATTTCCTGCTCCAGCCGGGCCTCTACCTCCTGCTTCTCCTGATAGAGCCGGTTCAGTTCCCCGGCATCGCAGGCGTGAGCCGCCATCTCCTCGTCCAGCCGGCGGCACTCCGCCTCCAGCTTGCTGATCCCTGTTTCGCAGATGGTCAGCTGCCGCCGGGCGGCCTGCTGGCTGCGGTTGCCGCGGGGCGGTCGGGTGTCCCCCTTTTTCTCCGGCGCCTTCACCGGCTGGGGAGCCTTCTCCTGCGCCTTCACCGCCCGGTACTGGGCAAAGCCCATGGGGTAGTCAGTGATGGTGCCGTCCGCCAGCTCCCAGATACGGGTGGCAAACCGCTGGATGAAGTAGCGGTCGTGGGAGACGAACAGCAGCGTGCCGTCAAAGGCCTCCACCGCCTCCTCGATCCACTCCCGTGCGGCAATGTCCAAATGGTTGGTAGGCTCGTCCAGAATGAGGAGGTTGATTTCCTCGTCCATCAGCATACACAGTCGCAGGCGGCTCAGCTCGCCGCCGGACAACACCGACACCGGCTTAAACACATCCTCCCCCTGAAACTGGTAGGCGGCCAGCCGGTTCCGGGCGCTCTGGGCCGTCATGTCCTTTTTCTCGTACAGCATGGTATCCAGAATGCTGCGCTCCGGGTGGTTAAAGTGAATAATCTGTGGCAAGTATGCTGCCTTTACAGACGGTCCCAGCTTAAAGATGCCGCTGTCCGTAGGTTCCAAGCCCAGCAGCATATTCAGCAGCGTCGTCTTTCCGGTGCCGTTTTCGCCGATCAGGGCGATGCGCTCACCGTCCTCCACCCGCAAATAGATGTCGGAGAACAGTGTCCGTCCGTCGAAGGCCTTGGAAACCCCCTTCACCTGCAGCACCTCGTCGCCCTTGAACTGGCGGCTGGCAAAGCGGGCATCCATTTTTTTGGCCTTGGTGGGCTTCTCCGTAGTACGCATCCGCTGGATGCGCTTTTCCATGGAGAAGGCCCGCTTATGGAGGGCGTCATTGCCCATGAAGGCCCACAGGTGCATCTGCTCGGCAGCCTTTTCCAGCTGCTGGATCTTGGCCTGCTCCTTGAGATACTGCTTCAGACGCTCCTGGTAGCGGCGCTCCTTCTCCACGGCGTAGAAGCTGTAATTCCCGCTGTAAAACTCCGCCTTTCCGTCCAGCACCTCGATGATGCGGGTAACGGTGCGGTCCAGAAAATACCGGTCGTGGGAGATGGTCACCACCGTGCCGCGGAAGGTGCGGATGTATTCCTCCAGCCACTCCGTGGCCTGAAGGTCCAGATGGTTGGTGGGCTCGTCCAGCAGCAGGATATCCGTGTCCTCTAAGATCAGACGGCCCAAATTCACCCGTGTCTTTTCCCCGCCGGAGAGCTGGTCAAAGAGCCGCTGGCGCATCTCGGTATCGATGGAGAGGCCGTTGGCCACCTTGTTGACGGCGGTATCCGTATCGTAGCCGCCCAGCCCCTCGAATCTGGCCGTCAGCTCACCGTACCGCTTCAGGGTCTGGGAAGAGCTGTCTCCCGCCGCCATCTGCTCGGTAAGGCGGTCCATCTCCTCCTTCATCCGGAACATCCGTTCAAAGGCAGAGCGCAGCACATCCTCCACGGTGTATCCGTCGGGATACACCGGGATCTGGGAGATCAGGCCCACCCGGCGGTCGGGGGCCACCATTACCTGTCCCTCATCGTAGTCCAGTTCTCCGGTGAGGATACGAAATAAGGTGGTCTTACCGGCGCCGTTTTTCCCCAGCAGGCCCACCCGCTCCCCGGTGTCGATCTGGAAGGTGATGCCGTCCAATATTTTCTTTTCCAGGTCAAAGGACTTGACCAGCCGGTTCACGCTGATATCGATCATGGATATTTCGTCCGTTTCGTTGTTTTCAGATGTATACTATGCTTCCTGAGTAAGGGCCTCCACGATGCGGTGGAACTCCATGGCGTGAGACGCCTTTACCAGCATGGCCGTGCCGGGGGTCAGCGCCTCCTGGACGGCGGGCATTGCCTGCTCCACCGTGTCAAAGTGCAGGGCGATATTCCCCGCTCCCTGCGCCATAAGCCGGGCCTTTTCACCGATGGCGATGACCTGATCCAGCCCCAGCCGGGCCGCCAGCACACCGGCCTCTCGGTGGGCGTCGCTGCTGAGCCGGCCCAGCTCGCCCATGTCTCCCATCACCGCCACCCGGCGACGGCAGTCGGTGTCCGCCAGAATGGTCAGCGCCGCCGCCATAGCCTGCGGATTGGCGTTATAGCAGTCGTCGATGATGAGCCGCTCCTCCGGCAGACGGATGCGCCGCATCCGGGAGCCCGTGGAGACATAATGCGCCACGCCCTCCCGGATCTGCTGCGCCGTCAGTCCCAGCCGCTCGCCAATGGCCACCGCCATGGACGCCGGATAGATCATGTAGTCTCCCGGTGACGGAATGTGCAGCGGATAGACGCCGCAGGGCGTGGTCACGGTGCAGGAGAGGCCCTCCACACCGTGGGTGACGATATCTGTGACCCGGACGACACAGTTCTCTCCCCGGCCACAGAGGATGGTCTCGAAGGGCAGCTCCAGCCCCGCCAGCAGGGCATCGTCGCCGTTGAGCACCGCCAGACCGCCGGGCTGCAGATGCTCGAAGATCTCGCTCTTAGCCCGCAGGGTACCCTGACGGGTGTTGCCGAGATTTTCAATGTGGGCATCCCCGATGTTGGTGATGACCGCCACCGTGGGACGCACCATCTCCCCCAGATAGCGGATCTGGCCGAAGTGATCCATGCCTGTCTCGATGACCGCCGCCTGATGCTCCGGCATCAGGCGCAGCAGGGTCTGTGGCGTACCGATCTCGTTGTTGTAGTTGGCCTCGGTCTTGAGGGTAAGGAAATGCCGGCTCAGCACCGAGGCGATCATCTCCTTGGTGGTGGTCTTTCCGGCGGAGCCGGTGATCTGCACCACGGGGATGGGGAATTTCTCCCGATACCACCCCGCCAGCTGTCCCAGCGCCCGGAGGGTATCCTCCACCTGCACATAGAACTTCCCCGGCACCAGCGCCTCCGGCAGGCGGCTGCACAGGCAGCCCGCAGCGCCGCTCTCCAGCGCCTGCGTCAGATAGGTGTGACCGTCAAAGCGCTCACCCACCAGTGGGATGAACAGGCAGCCCTGCTCCACCCGGCGGCTGTCGGTGCTGACGCAGGAAAAGCCCTCGCCGTCCTGCACCAGCGTGCCGCCGGTGGCCGCACACAGCTCCTTTGCCGTACAGGTCATCATGTCCGCTGCACTCCTCTCGCCTTCAGAGACTCCTCCACGATCCTCTCACAGAGGTCGGCATAGCTCAAACCCACCTGCGCCGCCTCCTGCGGAACCAGACTGGTGGGGGTCATGCCCGGCAGTGTGTTGATCTCTAGGCACCACGCCTTTCCCTCCTCATCCAGCAAAAAATCGGAGCGGGAATACACCGACAGGCCCAGTCCCCGGTGGAGCTTCAGCGCCATCTCACCGATCTGGTGCCACTCCTCCTCCGTGATGGGGGCGGGGCAGATCTCCTGAGCACCGCCCTTCTGATATTTGGAAACGTAGTCGAAATATTCGCCACGGGGGATGATCTCCACCGCAGGCAGATAGGTGTCCCCCAGCACGGCGATCTGGATCTCACGGCCCTTGATCTTCTTTTCCACCACCACGTGGTCGCCATAGGTCAGCAGCTTGGTCAGGGCTTCCCGCAGCTGCTCCTTGGTATCCGGCAGCTCCACACCGATGGAACTGCCGCCGTTGACGATCTTCACGGCGCAGGGGACCTCTAACTCCTCCACCAGACGGGGGATATCGGAGGCCGTGTAATGGACGTCACGCCACGGCGCCGTGCGAATACCCTCAGACTCCAGAAACCGCTTGGTAACGGATTTGTCCATGGCCATGCCGCTGCCCAGATAGCCAGAGCCGGTATATGGTACTCCCAGCAGATCCAGCGTGGCCTGAATACGACCGTCCTCGCCGCAGGAGCCGTGGAGCGCCAGAAACACGATATCCGCCATGGCGCACACCGCCAGCACGTCCTTGCCCAGCAGGGACGGCCCCTGATCCTTCCGACTGCGGCGCACGGCCTCCAGATCCGGAGCCTCCTCCGTGACCCGGTTGTCGCCGCACAGGCCGTCCGGGGCATCGAAGATATCCTCCAGCCGACCCTCATAGCTCTCCAGCCCCAGGAACATATCCACCAGAATAGCCTGATGTCCCCGCTCCCGCAGCGCCCGGCACACACCGGTGCCGGAGGTCAGAGCCACCTGACGCTCCGTGCTGAGTCCACCGGCCAAAACAACGATCTTCATAAGCTTTGCCTCGCTTTCGCTTGAATCACAGGGCGGCCCGCCGACAGCAAGCCACCTATTATATCAGTATGTCAGTATAGCATATCCCTCCGTCGATTACAACCGGGCAGGGAAATTTTCAACGACAAAAGAACCGCCCCATGGGGCGGTTCTTGGAAAAGTTCTATGCAGCTAACGCAGCCAGTCCGGCAGGGAGCGCTTCTGGATGCCGGAGACCATGCCCATGGCGATGAACAGCGTCACCACCGACGAGCCGCCATAGCTGATGAAGGGCAGCGTCAGGCCCACCACCGGCAGCACAAACAGGCACATCCCCACGTTGGAGACGATCTGGAACACCAGCATCCCCGCTACGCCCACGCAGATGTATGCGTCCAGCTGGCTCTTGGCGTTGCGGGCCACTACGATACAGCGGATAACGATGGCCGCCAGCAGCGCCAGCGTCAGCACACAGCCCAGCATCCCCAACTCCTCCCCGATGACGGCGAAGATGAAGTCCGTGTGCCGGAAGGGCAGGTTCACGGAGGAGGTACTCTGGGTCTGAGCCCCGTGGAGCAGCCCTTGTCCCGTCAGGCGACCGCCGCCGATGGCCATCAGGCTCCGGGTCTGCTGCCATCCGGCCCCCAGCGGATAGAGACTGTGATCCACCAGTACCTGAAAGCGCTCCTTCATATAGGGTGGGATCTTGTCCAGCTCCCACAGTAGGTAAAAGCCAGCCCCGGCACCAAAGATGCCCAGAGCGAACCACCGGAGGGCTACCCCGGCGGCAAAGGCCATGCAGGCGAAGATACACACATACACCAGTGCGCTGCCCATGTCGGAGGAGATCACGTAGTAAAGGCCGATGGTCACCAGCAGATTCCCCGCCAACAAACCCACAGCGGGGATGGACTTCATGTCGCCCCGGCCCTTCATCCACACCAGCTGGCGGGCCAGCAGCAGGATAAAGGTCAGCTTCACCACCTCCGCCGGCTGCACCTGAATGGGGATGCCCCGGACGCCCAGCCACGCCAGATTGCCGTTGGCCGACACACCCAGCGGAGTTTTCAGCAGCAGGAAGAAGCCAAGGTTAAAGGCCAGCAGCCACTGCCACTTTTTGCTGATCTCCGTCAGGTCCACCATGGACACCACGAAATACAGCACAATGCCCAGCGCCAAGCCGCACAGCTGGATGATGACGCACTTGAGTCCCCCCTGATACCGGGTGGCGCTGTAGATCATCACCACGCCGAAGAGGGATGTCACGGTACACAGGGCCAGCAGTAGAAGATCTGCTTGACGGATAATATCTAATATGGTATTTTTCACACTTTTCAGCATGGATGTTTCCTCGAATGATCTATATAGAGCTTATATTGATTTAGTGTACCACGTTTTCCTGCCGGTGTAAACCGAAGTTTTTGTGAACGTGGGATTGACAAGTGATGCCCACGGTGATATATTGGAGTAAAAGTAAGAAAAGTTATACTTTTCATATCGGGAGGGATCGTTGTGGGAAAGAAGGACGACCGGTACTATATGTCCTCGGTAAAGCTCGGCCCCAAGGGACAGATCGTCATCCCCAAGGAGGCACGGGCCATGTTCGGCCTGGAGCCGGGGGACACGCTGGTGCTGCTGGCAGACACCAAAAAGGGCATCGCCCTACAGACGGCGGATAAGCTGAATCCCCTGCTGCGGCGGGTATTTCAGCAGCTGCCGGGAGATGAGGAGGCGGAGGAATGAACGCACTGGCGGTCAAGGGGCTGTGCAAGCGCTATCCGGCCTTTTCGCTGGAGAACGTGAGCTTTTCCGTGCCGGAGGGAGCCGTCATGGGCTTCATCGGACGCAACGGAGCGGGCAAATCCACCACGCTGAAGGCTCTTCTGGGGCTGGTACACCCGGATGCCGGGGAGGTAACGGTGCTGGGCAAGTCCTTCCGGGAGGAGGAACAATATATTAAAGAGCACATCGGCGTGGTGCTGGGCGGCATCGACTTCTATCCCAAGAAGAAGGTACGGCTCCTCAGCGACGTGACCCGCCGGTTCTACGGCAACTGGCAGGAGGAGAAGTACCGTCACTACCTGAATCTGTTCGGCATTGACCAGGAGAAGCGGGTGGATCAGCTGTCTACCGGCATGAGGGTAAAGTACATGATCGCTCTGGCCCTGAGCCACGATGCCCGGCTGCTGATCCTGGATGAGCCCACCAGCGGGCTGGACCCGGTGTCCCGTAACGAACTGACGGAGCTGCTGCGGCGCATTGCCGCCGACGGGCAGCGCAGTGTGCTGTTCTCCACCCACATCACCTCGGATCTGGAGAAATGCGCCAGCCACATCACCTTCATCAAGGACGGCACCATCCAGCACACCGGCACGCTGGCGGACTTCCGGCAGCACTACGACTACCTCCGCCAGCCGGGACAGGAGCTGACGCTGGAGGACATCATCGTTTCCGTGGAGAGGAGGCCCTTGGATGAAAACGCTATTGTATAAGCAGCTGCGGCTGGTGTGCCAGCCTATGACGCTGGTGTTCTGCCTGTTCGGAGTCATGCTGCTGATCCCGGCCTACCCCTATACCGTCATGTGGTTCTATGTGATGCTGGGGCTGTTCTTCTCCTTCCTCAACGGGCGGGAGCAGAAGGACGTGTACTACTCCGCCTTGCTGCCCATCCGAAAGCGGGACACCGTCAAGGCCAACTGCCTGTTCGTGGGGCTCATCGAGCTGCTGGCGCTGGTCATCGCCGTCCCCTTCGCCCTGCTGCGGGCGAAGCTGGGTATCGGGGACAATCCCGTGGGCCTCAATGCCAATGTGACGCTGTTCGCCTGCGGACTGATGCTGTTCGCCGTGTTCAACGCCGTGTTCCTGCTGTCCTTCTACCGGACGGCCTACAAGGTGGGCGTATCCTTCGTGAAGGCGTGTATCGTCATGGCGGTGGCGGCGTTCATCATGGAGGCCGCCGTCCACTTCCCGGCACTGAGCCGCTTCAACGGCTATGACCTGGCCTGTCAGCTGCCGCTGCTGGCGGCGGGACTGGTGATCTGGTGCGGCAGCTGGCCCCTGATCTTCCGGGGTGCCGCCGCCCGATACGAGAAGGTCGACCTGTAAGCGAGTGACCCTCAGCATCATCTGCGGACGGCAAGGACACCCTCTGAACAAAAGAGGACAGGGCTGCGCCCTGTCCTCTTTTGCTCTCTCAGTCCGCCAGACCTTTCCCGGCGGAAAACTGATCGTATTTCGCCTGAAGCCACTGCTTCAGCTCCTCCACACCGGCCTCGTCCCATGGGAAATCTCTCTCCTGCCTGTCCTGCGCCACCTCGTAGCAGTACACGGAATAAACCGCCGTGTGCAGTATGCCCTTTTCCTTCCCCATGTCAAAGCGGTAGCGGAAGTCTCCGATGCTGCCGGTATAGACAAAGGCCCGCTTGAACCAACGGGGCGTCAGCTCTGCAAATTGTGGATGCATCCTGTCCCCTCCCCTCTTGTTTTTGTCAGTATACCACAGCCTGCCGAAAAAGGACAGTCAAAAATAGACACCCGGCGGCAAAATCAGGAAAAAGCGCTTGAAAATCTCCTCCGGCCGTGGTATCATGTATGTAACGTTTGGAACATTTAAGCTTCGGCTGAGAAAAGGGGTATCCGAATATGGAAAGTGCAGTGAAACGCATCGGCGTGCTGACCAGCGGCGGCGACGCCCCCGGCATGAACGCCGCCATCCGTGCGGTGGTGCGGACGGCAATGAAGAACAGCATCGAGTGCGTGGGCATCCGCCGGGGCTGGGCGGGCCTTATCGCCGGGGATATCTGTCCCATGAATTCCGGCAGCGTCAGCCGCATCATCAACCGGGGCGGCACCATTCTCTACACCGCCCGCAGCGACGAGTTCCGCACGCCGGAGGGCCAGAAGAAGGCCGCCAACACCTGCAAGCTGCTGGGGCTGGACGGCATCGTGGCCATCGGCGGCGACGGCACCTTCCGGGGGGCGCAGGATCTGTCCAGATTCGGCGTGTCCGTGGTGGGCGTGCCGGGTACCATCGACAACGACATCGTCTGCACCGACTATACCATCGGCTTCGATACCGCCGCCAATACCGCCGTGGAGTGCATTGACCGTCTGCGGGACACCATGCAGTCCCACGAACGCTGCTCCGTGGTGGAGGTCATGGGCCGTCACGCCGGGTATCTGGCTCTGTATGTGGGCGTAGCCGTGGGGGCCACCGCTGTGCTGGTACCGGAGCATCAGTATGACTTTGAAAAGCACGTGGCCGAGAAGATCCGCGCAGCCCGGTTGGGGGGCAAAACCAACTTCATGATCGTGGTGGCCGAGGGTGTCGCCAGCGCCATGGATGTGGGCAAGGAGATCAAAGAGCATCTGGGGCTTGACCCCCGTGTCACCATTCTGGGCCACATCCAGCGGGGCGGCAGTCCCACCGCCAAGGATCGTGTGCTGGCCACCCGCATGGGCTACGAGGCGGTGCGGGTGCTGGCCGAGGGCATGACCAACCGGGTCATATGCGTCCGGGATGACCAGATCGTCAACGTGGATATCGACGAGGGACTGGCCATGAAAAAGACCCTCAACGCCGAGGAATTCGAGGTCATGACCGTTATGACCGGTGTGTGAGCCATATACGAAATAGAATAAGCGTATCCCATGGAGGAGAAGCACAGCTTCTTCTCCATGGTCTTTTTGTACAAAAAGCGTTGACGGACATCGAATCTTATGGTTCGTAATAGGAAACTTTTCTTATGTTCCCTCTGCGTCACGGAGCGCTGTTTGTTGTATTCTGCGCCGAACCTGCCTGTTTTGTCAAAAATGTTCATCTGTTATTGTGCATTTTGCCGCCGCACCCCCTCACGAGGTGCATGGATTGAAATCATAGTTGATAATTCAAGATATACATGGTATACTTAGCCGTACTCCCTCACGGGGTGCATGGATTGAAATTCATTGTTCTGACGCAGGTACAGTCAGGCAGAGTCGCCGCCTCCCTACACGGCATAGAGAAAAAATGTTCCAAAGGAGTGCTGTCCGAATGAATCCTGCTGATATCATCAAAGATGCTGTTGCACTTATCAAAGAATATGCACAGGAACTCAGTCAAAAAGAACACAGAAATGATGTTGAATCCGGGGAATTGATCGGCTATAGTGAGGCTCTTAGTGTACTTCAGGATGCGTGTTCGCCGGATATGCGCCGTGAAATCGGTCTTGATTTCGATATCGACGCAGCATACCTGAATAGTACGAAAAAAGGAGGGACTTGCTGTTATGACCTCGATGGAAAAGAAATTGACTGAAAACCGATTAACCGAAGTGAAAGCTGCCCTCTCTGCAAAATACCGCACGGTTGATCTTGGCGGGGAAAAATTTTTCGTTGCCACAGATGGAGCGTTCTTCCGAGTTGGTGTATTTCCCGGTGCGATGGCGCTGGTGATTGAATATGCTGATACGGAACAGGAAGCGAGGCAGAACGCACTGGAGGACGGAGACCGCTTCTATCTGGATGAAACAACTCTGGATGAGATGCTTCGCCTCATGATAGCCGAAATTGAGAGGTGCTGACCGATCCCCATCTGTCAGGCTCCGGCTCTCGGAGTTTTTCGCCATTTGGGCGGCGATTCGCAGCACGTCCCGGTCGGAAAGCGTCGAGCTGCGAATTTGTGCTTGACTTTCCGTCTGGTTCTGTGCTACAATATCCCCAGTGGTGGATGTGTCCGACTTGACGGACTGCCCCACAGAGGTGGTGGATGTGTCCGACTTGACGGACTGCCCCACCTTTTCTATTGGATCAATATCATACAGATACTTCACACCGTTTGCGGATTCCGCCACGTTCAGCGTGGCCTTCCAGACGGTGTTATTTTTATCCTGAATGTACGTCGTCCAATACTGCCAGTCGTTCTTGCCGTTCTGCATTGATGCGGGCCAGCTCCTGTACGCCGACCTCGGACACCAGCTGCTGGAGCATCCCGCACCTTGCTGTCCTTGAAGTAGTCCTGCTGCGCCGCCGTCAAGCTCCGACCTTCGCTGTCCCGGATAGTGAACTGCACATCCCCTTCCTGCACCACGGAGGAAAAAGGCACGCCCTTGATGTTGACATTCTGCTTGAAATAAGATATACTGCCAACATAGCCATTTCGGTGCAATTCAATGGGCATATAGAAGCCCATTGTCTTAAGCAGCGAAGTGGCTCTTTTCTTATCCAAGAAAAGCACATCGCTGGTTTTTAAGAAGTCCCTGCTGTTTTCTTTCGCCGTCCGGTTTTCTGTTGCCGTTTTGGTGTATGCACTGGAGACCTTCTGAATATCGTCAATAGCAAATCCCTTTTCGACGGGGCGAAGGTCTAAAACCGCTACAATGTTTCGACCGTTTTTTGCTTTCGCTGTATCCAGAAGAACCAGCCTGGTATTACTTGTGCCGCCTCTGTTCTTGCTTTTCAGCACCAGTGCCGGATCATCCAGAATCTGGGGGATCTTTTTGATCTCCGCCAGCGTCATTTCTGGGTGATCCCGAAGGATGGTGCTTATCTTGTCGCCCTCCATGTAAATGTCGCTCTCGATGGCACCCAGCCCCTGCAAAACCGGTCCGGTGCTGCCAAGCGTAAACCGAACGCCCTCCGGCTTGCCGTCCTTGGCCCACTGGTCGATCTCGTCGGCAAAGGCTTCCCGAATCTCCATCTGATCCCTCTGCGCCTTGCCCTCGCTCCGGGTCTCCGCTCCCTGATAGTTCTCCACCGCCGCCGTGGCCGCCTTGTCATAGGCTTCCACAATGCGCTCCAGATAGTGCAGGCCTCCGTCCCGCATCTCCTTCAAGAGCGCCGCCTCCGCCTTGGTGTTGGTGGTCAGCCCATCGAAGTACGCCTTCACCTTGGCGATGAAGCCCTTCAGCTTGCCGATGAGCTTTTCCGTCCCCCACACTCCCCCCCGGCAGCGAGACACAAAAAATTCCCGGAGAGCCTTCGTTCTCCGGGAATTTTTTATGAGTCAATAGACGCTATCAAGCCTTGCCGGCGCAGCCCAGCACGTCCACCAGCTTGTGGCGCACCAGCTCTTTGATATTGGCACGGGCGGGCTTCAGATACTCACGGGGGTCGAACTTGTCGGGATGCTCCTCCATGAACTGACGGATGGTGCCGGTCATAGCCAGCCGCAAATCGGAGTCGATATTGATCTTGCACACGGACAGCTTGGCCGCCTCACGCAGCTGCTCCTCCGGCACACCGATGGCATTGGGCATCCGGCCGCCGTGGTCGTTGATCATCTTCACGTACTCCTGCGGCACGGAGGAAGAGCCGTGCAGCACGATGGGGAAGCCGGGCAGACGGCGGGAGACCTCCTTCAGCACGTCGAACCGCAGGGGAGGCGGCACCAGAATGCCCTGCTCGTTGCGGGTACACTGCTCAGGCTTGAACTTATAGGCGCCGTGGCTGGTACCGATGGCGATGGCCAGAGAGTCGCAGCCGGTCTTGGACACGAACTCCTCCACCTCCTCCGGACGAGTATAGGATGCCTCATGAGCGGCCACCTTCACCTCATCCTCAATGCCGGCCAGCGTACCAAGCTCGGCCTCCACCACCACGCCGTGGTCGTGGGCATACTCCACCACACGCTTGGTGATCTCGATGTTCTCGGCAAAGGGCTTGGAGGATGCGTCGATCATCACAGAGGTAAAGCCGCCGTCGATGCAGCTCTTGCAGGTCTCGAAGTCGGGACCATGGTCCAGATGCAGCACGATGGGGATATCGGGGCAGCACTCCACAGCGGCCTCCACCAGCTTCACCAGATAAGTGTGGTTGGCATAGGCACGGGCGCCCTTGCTGACCTGAAGGATCACGGGGGCGTGCTCCTCCTGGCAGGCCTCGGTAATGCCCTGTACGATCTCCATGTTGTTGACGTTGAAAGCGCCGATGGCGTAGCCGCCGTTATAGGCCTTTTCAAACATTTCCTTGGAAGTGACCAGTGGCATAAAAATCGCTCCTTTAGCAAAATAGTTCTTGACTTGTACGGAATGATTGGAATAATATATCCATGGCTTATTGTATCACACTTTTTCTTTTTTGCAACCCCCAGTCATTTACTTTATGGCATTTCCGTGCTAAACTGATAGAGCTTGATTAAAAATTCTTCTGTGGAGGTATAGATCATGAAAGAATTAAAGGGTGCCTGCATCATCGGACAGTCCGGCGGGCCTACATCGGTCATCAACGCCAGTGCCTACGGTGTCATCGACACGGCGCTGAAGTCCCCCTGCATCACGCAGGTGCTGGGCGCTGAGCACGGCATCAAGGGCGTGCTGAATGACCGTCTGTTCGACATGGGGCTGGAGGACCCGGAGGAGCTGCGGCTGCTGAAATACACTCCCTCCTCTGCTCTGGGCTCCTGCCGCTATAAGATCGCAGACCCGGAAAAGGACGATACCGACTATCGCCGGATTCTGGAGGTGTTCAAGAAGCATAACGTCCGCTACTTCTTCTATAACGGCGGCAACGACTCCATGGATACCTGCAACAAAATCAACACCTATATGCAATCCGTGGGCTACGAGTGCCGGGTCATGGGCGTACCCAAGACCATCGATAACGACCTCTTCGGTACCGACCACTGCCCCGGCTACGCCTCGGCGGCCAAGTACATCGCCACGTCCATGATGGAGGTCTATCACGACGCCCATGTCTATGACACCGGCATGATCGTGGTCATGGAGATCATGGGCCGCCACGCCGGCTGGCTGGCCGCCTCTGCGGCGCTGGCGTCGGAGTACGGCGCAGGTCCCGACCTCATTTATCTGCCGGAAACGGATTTCAGTATGCCCAAGTTCATCGAGGACGTGAAGCGGGTCTATGCCGAAAAAGGCAGCTGCATCATCGCCGTCTCCGAGGGCATCCACTATGAGGACGGCGGCTTCGTCTCCGAGGCCAAGGTAGCCGCCAATGACGGCTTCGGCCATGCTCAGCTGGGCGGTCTGGCCGCCATTCTGGCGCAGGTGCTGAAGGAGGAGACCGGCGCCAAGGTCCGTGGCATCGAGCTAAATCTGCTGCAGCGCTGCGGCGCACATCTGGCCTCCGAGACGGATATCGAGGAGTCCTTTATGGCGGGCAAGGCCGCCGTGGAAAACGCCGTCAACGGCATCAACGGCCGCATGATTGGTTTTGAGCGTGGCGTCCGGGACGGCCGCTATGCCTGCAAAACCAAGCTGATCCCTCTGATGGAGGTGGCCAATGTGGAGAAGAAAATTCCCCGTGAGTGGATCAATGCCGAGGGCAACGGCGTGAACCACCAGTTCATCGAGTACGCCCTGCCTCTGATTCAGGGTGAGCCGGATCTGCCCAAGGTGGACTCCCTCCCCCGCTTCGCCAAGCTGAAGAAAATTCTGGCAAAATAATCGCAGCCATAAAAAATGTCCGGCCATAGGGCCGGACATTTTTTGTAGTTCTCCTACTGATCGAAGGAGGGGTTGACGAAGTAGAGATTCTTCTGATCCATCTTCTCCTTTGCCAGCCGCAGCCCCTCACCGAAGCGCTGGAAATGGACGATCTCCCGGGCCCGCAGGAACTTGATGACATCGTTGACGTCGGGGTCATCCGACAACCGCAGGATGTTGTCATAGGTTACACGGGCCTTCTGCTCTGCTGCAAGGTGAAAGTACAACATCTTAAAAGTTCCAGTGGATTTCGACTGGATACTGGTCTGTCCCTGGAATACGTCTATCAACAACTATGTAATCAATTAGCGCATTCACCATCTCACGGGTGAGGTGCTTTAGATTACTATATTGCTCAATCAACTCACGACGGTCATCCCCTACTTTAATTTTCTCTTCAATCTCGTCTAACTGCTTTTGAGTATCAGTGACAACATGTTCCAAGCGGCTGCGATCTGACATAAAGTCCTTAGACATTTCCAAATAGTCGCTCTCGGAAATCAATCCTTTCACTTTATCCATGTACAGTTCTCGAATTCCTTTCGCATACTCCGCAATTTTTTTCTCATAGGCTGCAATATTGGAAATTAGGCATTTTTTCTGATATTGCAAACTGTCACAAAACTCGATACTCTGCTCCGCTTCATCTTTATCAAGATATTCTTTAGATAAACGGTTCAGTTCTCCAATAACAATCGTTTCCAATTTTGTAACAGGAATAAAAGCACCTGTACAAGAGTCCTCCAGCACATGCCGGTTCGCACACTGTAAGTAATGCTTCCCACGGCATTTGTGTGAGCGCATCGTATATCCACAGTTTGCACAACGCACTTTTTGTGCGAATATACCGATGTTTCCTGTATTAAATGCTTTCGCTCGCTGCTTGACCAGTGTTTGAACCTTGTTCCATAATTCACGGTCAATAATCGGCTCATGCGTGCCTTCCACGATGTACCATTCACTCTTTGGCCTCGGCTTATTCTGCTTTGTTTTGTAAGAAATACTGCCATATTTCCCCTGTACCATATTGCCAATATAAATCTCGTTTACCAGCATATCTGCAATAGCACTGTATTTCCATAAGGTTCCCATCTTTCCCTCTGGACGTTTATACCGCAGACCGTGCAGCCGCTTATACTCGGTGGGGTTCGGAATGCCACGGGCGTTCAGTATGCGTGCGATGGCTGTTTTGCCGTATCCCTGCGCAAAAAGGGAAAACACCTCACGGACGACCGCCGCAGCCTCTTCATCAATGAGCAGATGGCCCTTTTGGTCGGGGTCTTTTTTATATCCGTAAAGGGCGAAAGCTCCGATGTGAAACCCGTTTATGCGTCTGCTTGTTAGGACACTTCTGATATTATCGGACATGTCCTCCAGATACCACTCGTTGACGAGGCCGTTAATCTGGCGAGATTTTTTATTGCCCTTATTGGCGGTATCTGCATTATCAACGATACTGACAAATCGAATTCCCCAAATAGGGAACAATCCATGTATATATTTTTCCACCAATTCCAATTCGCGGGTAAAGCGAGATTGCGTTTTGCAGAGCACAATATCGAATTTGTGAGCCTCTGCATCCTTCAGCAGCCGATTAAACTCTGGGCGCCGCCGATCCGCACCAGTGTAATCATCATCGCTGTATACGTTATAAAGTTCCCACCCCTGTTCCATGGCGTATTGCAGCAGCATGGCTTTTTGATTCTGTATGCTGTTGCTATCGTCCGTTTCAAACTGTTTGTTCCTGTCCTCTTCGGATAGACGGCAATAAATTGCTACCTTCATGTTCATACCTCCATATGAGATAGAACAAGCCATTATCATTTTTGAACAAAACTCTTAGTTTTATTTTGTTCGATATGATTTATCATATCGATCCACGCTTTTGTGAATTTTTCGCAGGAAGTTGTACTTGTGCCATCCTTGAAAATACTTATACAAATATTTTGGGGATTTCCCATGCTATTCAATTGTCATCCCTCCCATTAAAGGTTTAGTCCTACTATATGAACTACACACTCCTCCCGATGCATTCGACTATTTCACAAAGCATATCCAGTGTGTTTTGCTGGCCTTCCCGCTACGATTCCCAAACAGCGGTTTTTCGGGCGTCAGCGCCAGAATGTCTCTTACAGGAATATTGTGCTCGTTCCATTTGAAAATGAGCACGCCGCCGGGTGTCAGTACTCGGAAGCACTCCGCAAAGCCCTTTCGGAGCATCTCTTGCCACCCAGGCCGCAGACAGCCGTATTTGATGTGCTGGTATTCATAAAACAAACCGATCTTGTGATGACTTCTGTCACCACAAGACCGGTTTGTTTTTTGTCAGAGCACTTTAGGCTGGCACCAGAAAATCAGCGTTTCTGGCGTTAGATATGTCACTTAGGCTCATAGTTGCTCAGCTTGCCATGATACTTGTAGATGCAGTCCAAAATCTCCGGGGTGTCCTTTAAGTAGAAAGCCCGCAATTTATAACGCTCACATTCTGCCTTCAGGCCCTTGGGATATGTGTTATTCTTATCCGGCATCGGATAGCGGACATAAACTGTCGAAGCAAGCAGGAGCGTGCCATTCCTCGCTGGAACTCTCGCTACATCACGAATCTCTTTCCATGAGATCGTCTTCATAGGAAACAATCCCATATATTTTCGTTGGATCCCATCTGGGGTCAAATAGTATACAACCCACCTGTCATACAGCAAAATTAGAGCAACCGTAGTCCATATTGCGAATATATACACCCGCATTATGCTTACATTTGCAGCCCAAGCAGCGACGCTTGCACTGGCAAAAAAAACAATAAACAGAAAAAATGCTGGCATTTCCGAGCTCTTGATCGGTTTCATTTGTCAGTCTCCTCTTTTTACATTTCAGACGAATTCCGGACGGTATGTAAACAGCTTTGATTTTTTGGTCAGGGCACTTTAGGCTGGCACCAGAAAATCAGCGTTTCTGGCGTTAGATATATCTCTTAGGCTCATAGTTGCTCAATTTGCCATGATACTTGTAGATGCAGTCCAAAATCTCCGGGGTGTCATCCAAATAGAAGGATCGAAATCTATTGAAATCGAACTCTGATATTAGCAACTCCTTAAGCTTTTTTGTCTGCTTATCCGGCATCGGATAGCGGACATATATCGTTGAAACAAGCAAAAGAGTAGTACCTTCTCCAGCGATTCTCTCGACATCTCGGATTTCCTTCCAAGATATGTCTTTCATAGGAAACAGTCCCAGATATTTTCTTTGAAACCCTTCCGGCGTTATATAGTATACAACCCACCTCGGATACAAGAGCGTCAGACTAACGATTGCCCATATCGTGAATAAGGCCGCAGTCCGTGGCTTCCCATTCAACTGGGCAATAATATCTGTAAATACAATCAAACCAAGTATCACTGAAAGCGGGAGCATTTGTGAACTTTTGATTGGTTTCATGAGGCAAGTCCCTTTCTGTTTTCAAACAAACTCTGGCCGATATGTAAATAGTTTATGGTATGGCAATCTTGGTGGTGATTGTTTCTGCTTTCTGTTTGGCGTACTTTGCCGTTGTTTACTGCCGGACTCGGTATTCTTAGATGATTGATTATGCTTACGGCTCTTTATAGTCATAAGCAAATTCTCCATGATAGGCACGAATACAGTCCACAATTTCCGGTTTATCCTTCAAGGCAAAGCTGCGTCCCGCAATCATATCACCGTAGGCTTTATTCCCATTGGCATAGCTTTTCTTTCGAGTAGGAGCGGGATGCCGTGCCTTCTTTGTAGAAACAACGATCGTTGAGCTGCGCCAGTTGAGTCTCTCCGCATCTCTGATATCCTCCCACGGAATCACCTGTCTATGTACTATGCCAAGCCAGCTTCGATGAATTCCCTCCGGTGTCAATTCGTAGGAAAACCAATCCGGCCAAAAACAAATCGTTCCAAAAACCACGAACAACCCTGCCATTGCATAAATTAAGTTTGGTTCACTTTTCAGATAGCACAACACTGCAATTGCAACAATTCCCATGGCGAAAAAGCCTGCTACGCCGCCAATATTAGAAGACTTTGCTGTTTTCATTTTTATCTGTTATCCTTTCATAACAAGTGCCACGAAAACGGCCCATGCTAAGCAAAGTATTGCGGCGACTCCCGGCTTCGATCCAATAGCGGCTTCCATCTCTTGGTAGGCAAATATCAGAAGGGAAATGGAAATATCGAGAAAACCCAATCCATCATGAAAAAACCGGTTTAGATACGAAGAAGTGCGGTTATTACAAAGGACAATAAGCAATACAAGCGTAATCATTCCGACACCGATTGACAGAAACGTTAGGAATGATTTTTCCATCGCAGGATTCTCTATGTAAGCAAGGAAAAAGTTCCATGCTAAAATGAGAAGTCCATGTGTAAAACGCTTATATCGCTTAAGTGGGCGAAAGCCAGCTTCAACGAATGCCTCCGTATAAATCTGTAATTCTTCATTACCATGCGTTTGCATAATCCTTAGCCCACCTCCTGGCAGTTTTTCCCTTGTACCTCCACATTCCTCTTTTGTGAGTTTACTTGTTATCTATGTCTGCTGTTAGATGATACTTTTTGACATAATAGACTCTCAAAAGATCCAGTACGCCCAGACTCATAATAAGACTACCAATTATATATATTTTTGCTGAAATCTGATTTGACGGTTCTTGCACAGGTATCAAGCGGGCTAAGGATATACCTAAAACTCCGGCTATAGCGCCATACGCTCCTCCGCTATTGTGCTTCCACTTCTCTTTGCCTCTGAAATCACATCCCTTCATTACAGCAATATGCCTAATAACTGTAATAGCTGCTGCAAAAACAATCCATGACAAGCAAAGTAGTACCCCGATCCAAGGCTTTGACCCCATGAATGTCGTTATTTCTTGGTAAGCGCAAAACATCAGAGAAATAGAAATGTCCAGCATAATCAAACCGTCATGATAATAACGGTTTATATACGAAGATACATGGTTGTTGCAAAGGACAATAAGTAGTACGGAAGTAATAACACCCATAGCCATGGAAAAAAACATGATTTCCGGACGCTCCTTGAGAGGATCCACCATAATAGCAAGAATAAAGTTCGCAACTAAAAGAAAAAGGCTATGCGTAAAACGTTTATATCGTTTAAGTGGGTGAAAATCAAATTCAACGAACGCCTCTGTATAGAGCTTCAATTGTTCTTCACCATGCATTTGCATAATCCTTGGCACCTCTCCTTAAAGTTTTTCCATTGAAACGCTTCATATCTGTCACATAATAAATTCCGTATCCTATTGCTATTCCAATAGCCATACCAATTAGCGTATAGGAGAAAGCTTTTCCAATTTTTTGACCAATTTTCAGGCGCTTATTAAACTGCTTCGTAACCGCCTTTATACCAGCCTCATTTCCATAACTTGCGCCGTTTTTCCCAATCCGTCCAGCGGCAAACCCAACCGCCCCGTCAAAGAGCATGCTTGTTACACTGAACTTTTGAGAGGGGTTGCTTCTAGCATCACGAATTTGGCCCATAACATTCGATGCCATAGATAGCAGTGAGCTTCCTACAGCCTGTACCACTCTACCGGCACCGGTTGCAGCCAATGCACCTCCTGCTGCGCCTGCAACTGCATCCAATAAAACACCAACGCCTCTGTTCCCACTCGCATATGATGTGACTGCACCCATAAGTCCACCAATAACCGCTCCTGCAATTATGTGCCACAACTCGCCCCCGTCATCCTTGCGGTTCACGGGGTCATTGTCGCAATAGGCGAACAGGTTCTTATCCCAGTTGGCCTTTTCGGGAGACACCGCTATTACGGCGGCATTATCCGCATTGACAAACCGGCAGGTTGCGGGGTCATAGTATCTGCTTTGCAGATAGTACAGCCCACTCTCGGTGTCATAGTAGTACCCACGGTAGCGGAGAGGATTCGTCTCCGCCATGGT
>OJRQ01000232.1_pt1 | contig 41767 bp, 50 predicted proteins | sample 1599271 | NCBI WGS metagenome assembly OJRQ01 (sample SAMN03922533, study PRJEB24848) | human gut metagenome | isolation source: stool sample | host: Homo sapiens | place: Germany | collected 2010-05 | reverse complement strand
TCCTGCCTGATGGGTGATTCGACAGCGCTTGCCTCAGCAATTGTGCGGTGCTGCCCTAACATATGTTTGAGCCACGGGCTGTCCATTAACAATCAGATCCGAACTTGGCATTACCTTTATTATTGTTTCCAGAAAACTGCAACTCCTAATCTGATTTATTAGTATAACAAAATCACGTGGCATTTTGTTCCCATTTAAGATGTAAGCATCGGTGTACAAGGGGTACAAACGAGATAAAATAGAAATGAGGGGCGATAGAGCGGAAATGTCAGATTTTCCACTCTATCTGAACACGGTCGCTGGTGGCCTTGATTGTAGAAATCAAGCCATCGGCGGCTTTTCTTTTGTCGTCAAAATCTATGCTCTCCCAGTTGTCGAGATAATAGGACAGCTTCTTTATCTGCTGGGGTGATATGGTTTCGACGCTCAAATCGGCTATTGCTTTTGAAATAGTCTGACGGCGGGTGTCCAGTTCTTCGATTTTCTTGTTGGCGTAGGCAAGCAAGGTCGCATTGGCTCCGGTCAGCGTGTCCAGCAGCTTTTCAATTTCTGCCTCCACCTGTGCCAACTCTACTTGATAGGCTGTCAGCTTCGGATTGACCTTTTCCTCTTTGCCGTGAAGTATCTGAAAATCTTTGAATTTCTCTTGCATGGCCGAGAAAATAAATTGCTCAAATTCTTCTTTGCGGATTTTCCCGCAGCCCGGACAGCCTTTGTTTTCCGTCCGTTTGGTGCAGCGGAAATAGCCTGTGCTGTTTGGTACATGGGTAGCTTTCAGCGCATACCCACAATGCCCGCATTTGATTTTTCCGGCCAGCCAAGTGTTTTTCGGTTTCCGCCCCTGTTGGAAGGTGGTGTTTGCCATGAGCTTTTTCCGGCATTTCAGCCATGTGTCAGAGGGGATCAATGCTTCATGGGGAGCGATAACAAGTATCTGGTCTTTTAGGCACCTGTCCTTGTCCTCCTTCACATCCCGCCCTTGATAGAGATAGCAGCCGTTTGTTCCGGCAAAATCGGAAGCGTCATTGACAATCGCCGCGCCCTGGCTTTTGAAAAACTCATACAGTTCCAAGTCGGCCTGCGCGTAAACAGGATTCCGTAAAAGCTGGGAAAGGAAACTCCGAACCATTGACTTTTCGTAAATCTTGATACCCTGTTCCTCAAAGTAGCGGGTAATGTCTCCGAAAGAGGTTTCCGGCTCGGCGTACATCTCAAACATCAGCCGTACATGGTCGGCGGCTACGGGGTCGGCAACCATCTTTTTTGTACGGATACCCTCTACCACGGTGGGCTCCAACTGATAGCCGTATGGAGCCTGCCCGCTCATGTGGAAGCCTTTCAGGCACCGGGAATAGTAGGCGTCCGTGACGCGCTTCTGGATTGTCTCACGTTCAAGCTGGGCGAATACAATGCAGATGTTCAGCATGGCCCGTCCCATCGGGGTCGAGGTATCAAACTTTTCGGTGGATGATACAAACTCTACATCGTACTCTTGAAACAGCTCCATCATATTTGCAAAGTCCAGAATAGAGCGGCTTATCCGGTCCAGCTTGTACACGATGACCCGCCGAACCTTTCCCTTGCGGATCTCGCCCAGCAACTTTTGAAACTCCGGTCTGTCAGTATTCTTGCCGGAATAGCCTTTGTCCTTAAATACCCGGCAGCTCCCACCTTTCAATTCATACTTGCAGAAGTCAATCTGACTTTCAATGCTGATACTGTCCTTACGGTCTACTGACTGTCTTGCATAAATGCAATCTTCTCTGATAAATTCCATATTGGGCTCCTTTCCCTGTTGGAATGGAGCTACCAACCTTACAACTATATTATACTATCAGCAGCCCCGGACAACAATGTTGCGAATGGTTAGTGAAACCTGTCCCCGTACTTACTGAACACCTCGTAAAGACGGCGTTCAATTTCTTTTTTGCGCTGTTCCTTCTCCTTCGGGGAAAGTACCGGCGTGAGGCTTTCCAGCACAATGGTTTTTCCTTGAAAGGGTACAGACTTTGTTTCTCGTTGATATGTGACAGCCTGTGTCATTGGAAACCTCCTTTTCAGAATGGGTGTACTTGCCAGCGTTTCCCTCTTGTCCTGTGGGGAAATGTCAAAAGACGGCACCCGCAGGTGCCGCCCTTTGAGCTTTCTCCACTTCGGGCCGATGTGGCCCGAGGTCAGTACGGACTGGAGTGAAATTTCTGTTTAGCGTCCTCCACACTGTTGAGATCAAAGACTTCATAAAGCTGTCCCACAACACGACGAATATCCTTCTTTGAAAAGCCGCAGTCCTCCATTGCCATGATGACATAGCCGCGGCAGGCGTCGTTGCTCCATTCATCCGGCTCAAAACCGGGAAACATCCCAAACGCATTTTCCATAAGAAACTCCTTTGAGAAAAAGATGGGGAGCCCCGCCGGATTGGTTGGCCTATCATCAGACAGCATTGCCGGAGGGCTCCCCACAGGTTTTTACTACATCACAGGCACATCGGACGGACATAGGCTTTCTGCCCCATAGTATTTCAACTCTCCCCATTCTGATGGCAAGGCGTTCTCATTGCCTGCGACGGCTCACGGCTTGCAAAGCCGCTTCAACGCTCGGACTGTGACTAAACGCAAGTATCCGGGTCATGTGCCTGTTCCGGTGGAGCCAGCCTTGCCCCACCTATGGCATGAGCCTGATCGCTCGCCCTGTTTTATAGAGACTGTATTCTCCAAAAGCAGAGGTCGTGGCGGGCCTGTCACACAGCGCATTTCCCTTCGTATCCGGGTGCCTTTTTATTCAGTTTTCGATTTGCATGAGGGCTTGTCCGAACCTCGGGTCACCTTGACCCGAAGTGTTTTGCCTCTCATAAGCCATTTCATTTTTGGGCCTAAATCGGTACACCTCACAGAGATTTTTTCAAAATTTTTTCCAAGTGCCGCAGCCCTCGCTCGATTGCTACACGGACTACTTTCTCATGCACCCCTTCTGCCCGGGCAATATCCTGTTTCGTCATGCCAAGAATGAAGTGGGCGTAAATCCGCTTTGCCTGTTTGTCCGGCAAACTGGCAATAGCAGAGTGAAGCTCCTGCATAGTAACTTTCCGCTCGTACAGTTCATGGGGCGAAAGTGCGACAAAGACAGCCTCATGCTCCAACCCATCATCCCGATCAAGGGAATAGTAGGCTTTATGGCGGTATGTACGCAGCCGGTAAGCAGCCTCCTTGCGGTCAAATTCTTTGAACATTTCAGCAACTTCGTCCGATACTTCCATGAAGCAATCCGATGTATAAAACGGGTAGTAATCCCGCAGATTGATAATAGGCATATTGACCTCCGTTTCGGTTGGCGGTTGACGAGTGACCGAAACGAAGGCGGCGGGGAGTGACACCGGGGAATGACTTCGGGCCAACATGGCCCGAAGCGGCCCCATAAGAACGCAAAAGCGCCCGGGTGGCACAAGGCCACTCGGACGCATGAAATGACATAATAGTTAAGGTTCCAACAAATTTCGCATACATAGCCGGAATAACCCGGAGGCGGGGCTATGCTTTTTTTAGCTGGTGCAAGTTATGAGGACTACGAAAAAGTAAAATTAACATGGCGGCATCCTCCTAATGCCGCCGTGTCTGGTCGCAAATATAGGGTCGTCGTTGAATTTATCAAAAAGAAGCGGCGGCTCTGAAAGCCGCCGCAGGATAAACTAAGCGTGTCAAAAGGGCTGCTGTACGACGGCTTTTTTCTTTTGCCGTCGTGCGGCAGAGTATAAAGGATAGATTGTTTTTTTGTCTTATACCCTTTGGCGAAATGTATCAGTTGAATATTTCCTAACCAAAGATATGGCAATAAAGTAGTATAGAACACACATTCCTATGGAAATTACACCGAGAAATATAGAAGATATTTTTATCTTTATAACCCTTAGAAAGATAAAAAAAGGTGCAATTTCAAGAATACGATAGTGACCACTTTTCACATCTGTTCCAGAAGTATAGGGTTGTAACAGATAGTACATCAGCAGATAGTGTACGGAGAAAAATGCGCTTAAACACATTGCCAACAAAATCCATAAGATGTAGTCTGTCACTTTTCCAATGCCGTTGGCGTACATTATAACGCCCAAGCCCATTCCAATCGACAACGCTGGCAGTATATTTATTTTGATAAGTTCACGCAATCGTATAATGAACAATTTGAAAACGAGGTCAGCTTTCTTGAAAAAATTGTAGTTCAATAAGCTATAATCGCAGTTCATATACAAAGCCTTTGTGAAACTCCCGCCTCTATTTACCAGATACATCATAAAAAACAGGAATGATGGCGACCATTTCGACAGCACCAATTGCATTTTGGATGGACACAAGTAGCTTGTAAGCAATAACACAACTGTTAATGCCATGAAGCCTAAAGCAATTTGGTTTGAAGATCTCCACAAAACTTTCCTGTGCCGTTTTACAAACAGCGCATTTAGATAGTCTGCACCTTTTTTACTACTGTATATGTTCGGCTCAAAAGATATTGCCTGTTCGGCGTGATTATATTCATTCGGCGTTACTGAGCATATTGTCTGCGACAAAATCTGGCGGTACAAGGAATGATAAAGACGAAAAGAACAGACTTTATAAACTGAGAGGATACTTCCCGCAATAGCAAGTGCCATAAGCACTGTACTTAACTCAATAGGCAAAATAACCCCTAAAAGAGGAAGGCCATAGGCACAAAGTAATAATAAAAATATCAAACCCCAAATTATAAAATTTATCTTATCTTCGTTGGGGGCATTTCCTGTACGCTCATAATATTTCAAAAGGATCGCAACAACATCCAGTTTTAGGCCCACCACGAAAAAAGGAATTAGCACAGATTGCAGAATCGGAAGTCCTATCAAGCAACTTGATAAAGCCCCCATTGCGGCAAATCCAATAAATGTTTTCAAAATATAATAACTGTAATTACTCACAGCATAGTATCGACTGTCCATCCGCAAGAGCATAAGTGCATAATACTTATCTTTTTTCGGCTTGAAAATGTAGGTGTTTGTAAATGAACCAAGAACCGTTAAGAAAATAAGTATATGAAAAAATAATTGCGGTTTAGCAACTGCCGGATAAAAGGAAATTGCCCATAGAAACATTGCCCCAAAATAAATCAGTTTTTCGGCAAATGTGGATATAATTTCCCCAAGAACAGATAACACATTCGCAAAACACTTTACCTTGTAAGAGCCATAAAAACCGTCCGGTAAAAAATGCTTGATGATCGGAGTTTGTTTAATCGCATAAATAATGCAGTTGACCTGATATGTGTTTTTCAAGAGGAGGGACACCATTAAAGTTTTTATCATTCCGTTCCCTCCCTGAGAGCGGATATAATCCTCTCTTTGAAAGCCTCGCCATTCAGATCGGAAAATTCCAAATGCTCCAGTAATCCATGATTCAGTAAGACAATCTCATCACATAGATTTAGAGCCAAATCCATAATGTGCGTTGAAAGTATTATGATAGAATGTTGTTTTAGCGTGCGTAGAAGTTGCTTCATTTCTTCTGCGACAACAACATCCAGCGCAGTAAGAGGCTCATCTAATAACAGAACAGGCGGACAAACAATCATATTCACAAGCATTTGCATTTTGTTTTTCATACCATGTGAGTAATCTTTGAGCAGTTTATCCCTATCTGCTACATTAATCGCTATTTCCTCAAAATATTCATCTACTGTCTTTAGATTAGAAATATTCGCTTCGTTAATATCTAAAAAGAACTTCAGAAATTCACGCCCTGTCAGAAATGCTGGTACAGTAGGAGTAGAGAGTACATATCCTATATCATCGGGTTGTATAGGTCTTTTCTGATTGCTCGAAAGTAAATATAATTTGCCGCTGTCCCGTTTTATATCGCCGTTTAAGCAGTTAAAAAAGGTTGTTTTACCTGCTCCATTGCGCCCAAGCAGCCCGTAGATTTTCCCACTTGAAAATGTAAAACTTATATTCTGCAAGACCTGCTTTTCCCCAAACGATTTTGATAGATCTTCAATCACTAATTCCATGTATATCCTCCTTACTACGGCTCTTTTTCAAAGTGGCTCTTTCTGATAACCAAGTAATCGTAAACAAGACGAATAGCAATACAAAGGGAAGAACTGTGCGAACGGAAATCTCCCACTTCATGTACCAAATCAGGGTTCCTCCCGAAATAATCGTCAAGACCGGCATAATACTACCGAGCCATACAACCTTTCTTGAACTCAGCCACTTTTGGATTAAGAACAGACCAACAGCAGCCACTACCCAAATAAAGGTTTTTACAAACTCAATCATTTCATTACCTCCCGGTTTTTTGTTGCTTTTATCGTAGCATAAAAAAACACGACATGAGGTTTTCATGTCGTGAGATGTTTGCTATATGGAGTGAGATGTTCAGCGAGGAATCACCACTGTAAGAATAAAGTGTTTGTTCGCATCAACTTCAATATAACCTCCATTTTTTTCTGCGGTATTTTTGATATTTAATAATCCAAACCCATGATCGCCAGTAGTTTTAGTGCTTGCTATTAGAGAATTGCTTCTGACCTCAACTGGGGTGGATAAAGGATTTTCAAAAGATATCACAAAGAAATTATCTGTCTGCTTTATTTCAACATTGATATATCGCTTGCTTCTATCTTCAATTCTTAGATTACCCTCAATCGCATTGTCAAGTGCATTGGAAAAGATTGTGCAGATCTCCAAAGGGGATAAAGCCAAGCCGCTATGAAAAGAGCCGGAAACATCAAATGCTATACCATATTCTTTAGCTATGTAATACTTTCCATTGACAATTGCGTCTGCAATATCATTTCCGATATGGTAAAAAGGATTCAAGTCTTTCCATCCATCTGTAAGATTTTGAACGAATTTTTTGATTTCAGGATAATTTTCTTCCTCGCAGAGAGTATGCAAACAAAGCAGATGATTTTTCATGTCGTGTCTATATTTACGCAGCTCAGTTTGACTATCTTTATAAATTGAGAAATAGCGTAATTCCATTTCCATGTACTGATTGTTAAGCTGGTACATTGTCTTATAGTAACTGGACACCTTGTTTCTAAAAATTAAAAGACAGAATAGGAAATTCAGTAGAACAGTTACAATGATGAGTAATCCTATCATTCCATATCGGTCAGATTGCTCGAACAGGCCAAATGCTGGATCAACAATGAAGCTTACATACAAGGAAAAAATGTTAAGGGCAAGACAAAATGCTATATCTGATTTTCCGATTATGCGAATATTATGGATAGCTTTCTCATAATTCTTGTGGCAAAAAGTCAAAATGATTATATCAATAATTGCATATAGGACAGTAACAGTTATATCTATATCAAGTCCGACCATTCCAGCGAGCAACGAAATCATATTTGCTGGAATAAACAAAAATTGAATGATGATAAGAGCGTGAACAAATTTTAAGATTTTCTTTTCAACCGGTATGAGCAGAATTAAAACCAGCGGATATAAGACTGTCATAATAGCAACAGCCTCCAGAATTTTATCTTGATAAACAAAAATCTGCTCAATTACGGCAATCAGAGTAATATAGCTCCAAAACCTTAAATCAAATTTTAATCCCGGACAATACAGCAGACGGATTAAGGCCGTCCATGCCAGCAAGTCCAATATAACAGAAAATAAATTCAAAACCTCCATAGAATTACCTCGCTGTCCGTTTCACAAACTCCCGAAAAAAAGCTGTAAATTCCTTGAACCGCAATCGGCTAAGAGGGATTGTCTGACCACCATTCAGTATTATTTCTATTTTGCTATATGACTTCACAAATCGTAAATTTACTAAATAGCTTCTATGTACTCTATAAAATCCTTCTTGTGAAAGCCGCTGTTCATAATCATTCAAATTTCCACGGTGCAATAACTGCTGTTCCGTTGTTGATACTAAGACCTCTTGATTTTGGGCTTCAAAATATAAAATATCATTCAATGGAATAATATACTCGCCGTCTTTGTTTTGGAATGAAATACTTTTTATAGATAAAAGTTCTTCCTTAGCAGCTTCTATTGCTTCAATAAGTTTACTTTTATTGATCGGTTTAATAAGATAGCGAAATGCGGAAACTTCATATCCAACTGTTGCAAATTCATCATGGGATGTAATGAACACAACAAAGGTTTTGGGCGAGAGTTGTTTCAATTTCTTCGCAACTGTAATTCCGTTGACTCTATCCATTTCTATATCCAGCAAGAGTAAATCATAGGTTAACTTTGATGTAGAAATTTTCTGTAAAAATTCTTCTCCAGAGCGATATTCGTCTATTCGCAAATCTATATCATGGTAAGTTTCAAATATAAATTGATGAAGTTTTCTGTTTAGTACAAGATCATCATCGCATATTGCTATTTTCATCGTGTTTCCTCCTGCGGCCATCAATCGGCTTCTCCGCAGTTTTAGGGAGCAGCCAAACACCGGCCATTTTCACAGCGCCGGGGATACGCCCTCCGGCGCAATAATAGTTTACCCTACGAGGTGTCACGCCCCACTTTTCGGCGGCCTCTTTCAATGTCATATAGTCCATTTCGCACCTCCACACAATACATTATAGTTCTTTATCTCGAATAGTACAAGTTGGAGGCTGAGCATTGATGAAATGAAATACTACTTTATGTAAAATTTAATTACATTCTCATAATCAGACCCGAAATGTAAAATGATATAGGGTGATATGAGAATGAACCAAGATGAAAGAAGGTTTGACTTTCACGGGCTCGGGCTCGCTTTGAAACAAGCCAGAGAGGAAAAGGGCTGGACGCAAGCCTATGTGGCGGAGCTGGTCGGCAAGACTGACCGCACCATTATGAACATTGAGAACAAAGGCCAGCACCCCAGCTTCAACCTGTTTTTCAAACTCGTCACTCTGTTCGACATTTCCGTAGATCAGTTTTTCTATACAGAAGGTCAGCGTGGAGAGAACAGTTGCAGAAAGCACATTGATGTGCTTTTAAGCTCGATGAATGAGAAAGAGCTTGTTGTCATAGAGGCCACAGCCGAAGGGCTCAAGAAAGCCAGAGAAACGGAGGTTCAGGAGTAAGAGCCTCCGTTTTTTCATGCCATTTTGAGGGCTGCCGCTAAGTGGCAAGCAATGCCTCCGTGGCCACAAAGGCCCGGACGCTGCTTGTTGGGGCTCGCCCCAAACCCGTATCTTCGGGCCAACATGGCCCGAAGTATTTGCGTCGCTTTGCTTCTTGTTTTCATAACCTCAACGCTCCTTTTCCTGCTTTCTGCCCGGCTCGGTGTAGCCCAGCAGAGTATCAATATTTGCCTTGATGGTGACGATCTCCTGCATATCCCGGCGCGCCTTTTGGTACTCACCATAGAGGCGTTTTTTCTTTGCCGTCAGCTTGCGGCCTTCCTCCTTCAACACATCCATTTTCGGGAGCTTCGCCCCACCCAGCAGACGGCGCATTTCCGCCTGTGCCGCCCGGTACAGTTCAATATCCGCCTCATGCTCCGCAAGGAATTTCCGGCTGTACTTTGCCGCTTTGTACTGCTCAAAGACTGGGCGTGTTTTGGCATACTGGACCGTTGCGGCCTTTAGTCCTGCATTAGTTTTCATGGCCTGCTCCGTCTGCTTGATCTGCTCGGAAAGCGCATGAAAATGGTCGGTTGCCTCGGTGGCTTTCTGCGCCAACTGCTCATAATCAGTCAGGCCGTTGTCCTGTATATAGGCGAGGGCAGCAGCCATCTGCTTGATGTTGAACACCTTCGCCCACCGCTCGTAGCCCGGCCCCTTACCGGCAGCCAGCTTTGCTTGAATATCCACCGCCAGACTGATTTTTCGCTCCGCGCGTCCGGGGCGTTTTTCTTTGCCCTCAATGGCAGCAAGAACATCTTTCAGATCGTAGCCGTCCCCAAGCGTAGAGGCTCGCAGACGGGTAAAGCGTTCCTGTCCCTGTCCGGTCAGCCGGAAGCTGATACCACCGCCCCGAACCTTCTTGACTTCATATCCAGCTCGCTTCATCAGACCGAGAAATTCGTCCAGATCGGCGGGGCGCTCCGCCAGTGCGGTATCAATGGCAAGGCGCAGCCGGTCCTGATACGAAAGCGGGCCTTTCCGTTCTTTCTGCCACTCCCCATAGTTCCGATACTTGCCCTTGCTCCGGGGCTTCGGGTTCTCCACGATGGACAGCCCGTTTTCAAGGCACAGCTTGTCAGAGAGCCGCCGAAGGGCGAAGCTGGAGCCCCAAAAGTTTCGGAATTTCCGGGTGCAGTCAAGGGTGGTGGAGTTATAATAAATGTGACAATGGATGTGCTGGCGGTCTGTGTGCGTGGTAACGATAAAAGCGTGCCGCCCCTTCGTCCAGCGCATAGCCAGCTCATAGCCGATACGGTTCGCCTCCTTCGGGGTGATCTCTCCCGGATAAAAGGACTGTCGTATTTGATAGCACAGCACATCATTGGCCTTTTTCTGTTCCCGGCCTGTCATGGCGGCATAGCTGGCTTTCGCCAAAAGAAACTCGTCCGCCACGGTGGCAGGGTCGCACTCATAAGCGGAGATATACTTTCCGCTTTCTGTTTTTTCCGGGTTTTTACCATAGTCCAGACAATCCCGGATGGCCTCGGCAATCGTTTCGCCTTCGCCCGCATGGCGCTGCAACAAAGTTGTGGTAGCCAGAAATCATCCCTCCCTTCTATGAAAAAAGGGCGGCCCGTCCAGACCGCCCCGACTTCGGGCCAACATGGCCCGAGGCTGTTTAACTTGCCAGAAACCGATACAGAGCGGATTTGCCTCCGTCCAGCGCCCAAAGCAGAGAACCAACCGCCGCTTGCAGCCCATACGGCGAAAGGAGGAAGGCGAGGAACAGAAATACAATCCCGCCGATGGGGGTCGGCGTGAAAAAGAGGGCGATACCCAGCACCGCCAGGATCACGGAGGCAATAGTCAGCAGGAAGGCGCAAATATCAAGCAGAAACACCAGCAGAGCAGCCAGAAGGGACAGCGCCAGAGCGAAGGGCGCAACCAATATTTTCAGCAGTATCTTCATCATCAAAACCTCCTTTGTTCTTTCTATCTCTATTTTATCATGCCTGCCCGGGGACATAAATGTTGCGAAAGATTAGTGAATTATGTCTCATTATTTTCCAAATGACAGATTAAGGAGAGTCCAATGGACTCTCCTTAATCTGTTATTTGGAATCAGGCATTTCAACCTCAATTTCCTTGTTTTCGATTGTGGCCTCAATTTCAGTTCTAATAGGTTCATAAATTGGTATATCTTGATTGATCGCTTCAAAGCTAACAGCTAAGCTGTACTTTGCTTTAAACAATCCGCCCCATCCCTTATGGCCGCGTACAGCAACACAAAACGCATCACTCAGTTGGTTAGATTTGATGATACACCAGTCTTTCTGTAGTGTCCCTTTTTTTCTTGAGTATCCATCTGCAAAACCACGATTAGTTGCCTCGCCCAATACCCAATCAAAATCACCGTCATCCTCAATCACAGAACCAGTTTCAAAAATACGTTGGGCAAAAGTTTCTGCGCTTTCGCCTATCCGACTACAGCACCAATCTAACCATGTAGACAAGTACCCTTTAATATGGCGCCGTGTTCTACGGGGATTTGCAGCATAAGACAAAGTAATCTCAATCAAAATGTCGTAATCTTCACCAACCGAAGATAATTCTTCTGGAATTGGAATTTGGAAGATATGTGCTTCGTTATCTCCCAGTTCCATAAGAACGGGCGTTATTAGTGTGATTCTATACTCATCATTACTTGTTGCACGATGAACATCCGGTATACCATAACCAATATGCCTAAGCATAGAAACACAATCTTCTTTTGTAAGATCATTGGCTTTTTGGGGCCAACGTGCAGACTGTGCAATAAGAGCTCTGTATAATAATGCCGGGGCTTCAGGTAAACTTTTCTCTATTTGAGTGGCAATGTATGTAACTTTTGGCGCAGCAAATGATGTGCCTATTGCATCTCTTGCGAAAGCAGGGCCTTGTGGTGATTTACGAATCAACTCAGGGCATACTTCCGGCGGTGTCGATAATATCGGAGGATTACTACCTTTATTATACGCATGAGTTCCTCCGTACTCCACAACCTCTGGTTTTAATACATCCCATATTCCTGGCCCAGAGCGGGAGAAAGAAGAAACACTACCGGATTTACCCAGAGCAACTATATCTTCTGTTTCAAAATCAGAATCCGATACAGAGCCAACCGTTAAAGCCTGCAGACTTTGAGCTGGATCAGATATTCTGCACAATTCTCTCTCTAGATACAGTGGATATGGATAACCTGCTTGCCAATATGCACCGATTACATCAGAATATACATTTCCAGTCGCTTGAATATATAGCACATCATTATTGTAAGACTGGCTATCAATTTCAGCCGCCCAAGGCGTCATGTGCTTCATTGCACATGGTTTCCTACTCCCAATGGAATGATTGTAAATTCTAGTCGGCATAGGATTATCTTTATAATAAACTTGAACGGCTTTTGATATAGCTTTAGGAGGATATACCTCTTGCGGCATCCCGTTATGTTCGTCAAGAATTCTAAAATTTCTAATCCAACAAGGGAGTTGATAGTTTCCGCTTGTGGGGATAGTATCAGGATACAATACCGCACCGGCAACTCGAGTACCATGTCCTCCGCCGCCTACCTGATCACTGGGACTGGGATTATCAGGAATTAAGCTTACCGACTCTTCGCTGATGATTGCGGCAGATAAGTATTTATGTTGCTCCTGAATACCGCTATCTATTACACAGACAATAGGGTCTGATTCTGACGGAGGTACTATATTTACATTTTCAGCTAAGTCAGTGCAATTAGACACAGGTACTCCGATGTTAATTTCTTCACTCTCAGCTGCTTCAAAAATATATGGGAAATTCATTACAAGGTCAAGTAAGCACTTTCCGCTAATCTTTAATCTGGCAGAGAAACTGTCTGGCAAATCACATACTTCTGAAGTGCCATCAGACATTTCCATAATTTCACCATGATAAGCATTGACAAAGCTTTCAAGCGCCTCTTCTCGTTCCATTTTAAGCTCGTCCCATTCGAGATAAGCTTTATTAAAATTCTCTTCCCATTTTTGCTCTCGTTTTGCGTAATGTTCATCTGTTTCTTGTTTTGTTCTGGAAGGGCGATCAGGTAATTGTATATTTCCGCAACAACTTATACCTATATCGATAAAGTACGTTGAATCTGCGGAAATAGTTGCCCATTTAGAATAGAGGTCATCAGACAAAATCCGCTTAAGTCTGTCGCTATCTTCGCACAGCGCATATACTTTAGCAGGAGTGTTACAGCGCAAAGAAATATTTTGAATAAATTCATTCGCTTTTTGGTTAAAACGAGTTAGATCAATATCTTCTGACGCAACTATAATAAATCCATCTTCGATTTCACAAACGATTTCAAACCCAAGTCCTCTTAAAAATTCGATATTACTTGAGGGCTCAATTTCTAGTAGAATTGGAATACCTGCTTGTATCTCCGGCAAATCTTCTTCTAAACGATTTATGCGTCGTTCTTTCCAAAAACGAGACAATTCAGACGAACGGCGTTTCAAATACTCACCATGATGTGCTCTATTATTACGATTACGGTTGGTTCGTTCAGAAGGCGAATTAAACCCGCGTAGCTTTGGTTTTCCTCTATACAAAAATGGAAGTGGCAAATGAGAAAAATCTCTGTTTTCGGGCATAAGATTACCTCCTCACCTTTAAAACTTTAAACTCTCTTTTAGAGCTTTAGAAAAATGTTCGTAACACACCTTTTTATTACCTGAAAGAATACTTATTTTGGCTGCCCTTTGAGCAATCAAAACAACATTGGCAGCAGAAAAACCATCCATTTGTTCCGCAATACTATCCAAATTTATATCTGGTGAAGTTGGAATGGCGGATAATGTCATTTCAAGTAAACGTTTGCGTTCAATCTTGCCGGGCAACGCCATTTCAATTACATCATCAAATCTCCGAAAAAGAGCTTCGTCAAGAGATACTTTCAAATTTGTAGTTGCAATTACCAAACCAGGTGCATCATACTCGTCAAGCAAAGTAAGGAGCATGTTTACGATTCTAGGGACTTCACCAACATCTTGCGTTGTTGTTCTAGATTTTGCTATGAAATCGCACTCATCAAGCAATAAGACCACAGGTTCATTTTTACAATAGTCAAAAACCATACGAAGGTTAGATGCGGATTCCCCAAAATACGAAGAAAGCAAAGAATCAAATCTGACCTTCAGCAATGGCAGACCTAAATTCCAAGCAATTCTTTCTGCGCTCATAGTTTTTCCACATCCCGGCGGGCCATAAAGCAACACTTTTCTTTTGGGAACAAGGTTGTATTTTTTTAGCCTCTCACGTGCTGCGTATTCCTGTTCAATAGATAATAGTCGTTCTTCCACGCCTTCCGGTAAAACCATATGGTGCTTCAACTGTTCGCGAGGAATATAAGAAACCAACTGTGAATTATTCCGTTTGCTTTTAGGCAATGAAGCCAATCCTGTTTCATTTCGGCGGCTATCAAATAAAGTATATTTAGGTTTTTCTGTAATCGTTAGCTTTTCTAATGAATCCGCCAGTACATTATGACCAAGTTTTCGTTCCTCTTGAATAATTGTAATGGCAATCTTTTTTAAAGAAACTATATCCTCTGTATATATAGCTTTAAAAAGCCGTTTATATAATTCTGCTTTCATAAAAATCTCCCTCATTTCATATTTGCGGCAAGAGTTGGTTCATGGCCTATTCACTCTATACTTTTGTTGTCGGGAGGAAGTTTTTTCAATAGGTTCTATATATGTTCCAGTAGTATGCACATAATTGAGAAACAGAGTACCTAATAATAACCGATCACTACGAGATATTCTGTTCCATTCATAGCCTTTAAACAAATCTCGCACAAGAAAAATTTCGTTATGGTTCAAATGCTTTGTTTCATCTATAGCTCGGGTCAAAAGATCGTTTGCTGTTGCCATCACAACCCCTCCTTGTTGTAAACAATATGATAAACAATGTTGTCAATATCATAACATGATTATTTATGGAGGACAATATTTTTTCAGTATTATTCTTTGAAGGAATTATTACAGTTCTTCTCATTTTCGGGTCAACATGGCCCGAAGTGGTAAAAAAAGAACAGGGCGGCAAGCCCCACACAACGGAAGCCTGCCGCCCTCGTCTCACTTTGCCACCAGCTCGGAGAGCTCCCGCAGCACCTTTGACACCTCGCCCCACAGCTTTTCATAGTCCCGCTTCAATCCGTCGATTTCCTCCGGGTACACGCCGTAGGTATGCGCGTGTACGGCGACCTGATTGAGATTGTTGGAACAGCGCCTTTGCAGAGAAATCAACTCTTTTATGGGCGCAAGGTCAACGTGCAGGATATACCCGTTCAGAGCCATCTTCCGCACATAAGCCCCAGCGTTGGAAATGCCCGCTTCGGCCATCCGTTCATGGATGGCCGCCAGCTCGTCCGGCGTCACCATGACGTGCAGATGGACATTCCGCTTGCGGTTCTCCATCAGCGTTCCAGCTCCCGGCCCTTTCTACGCTCTTTGGGCTCCTTCACTTTGTCCAGTGGCTTTGCGTCCAGCTCCGGGGGCGAAGGCTGGATGGGCGTATTATTGGGTACGCCGTCGATCATGTTGCAGTTCTGCTCCGTGGACAGCTCGGCGGTTTTCAGATAGTTGTCTTTTTCGTGCATGGCAATCCTCCTTTATCGTTCCTCATGGTTTTTATGGTTCCGCTTCTGACTGGGCTCCTTCGGGGGTTCCTGCCCTCTGGCTCCATCTTTGAGCCGGGCGGTGATGGAGGGGCGCACCCGGTCAGGATTGGCCGGCGCGAGCTTCAGCTCATAGTCCTCCATCTGTTTTTCGGTCAGCGGCTTTGCATAGGTCAGTTCGCCCCATGCCATCAGCCTGCCATTTGCCACAGGACGCCGCCTGTCGTCATCGTAGTTGACGATGGAAAGCGGAAGGTTATCCGGGGGCTTCGGGTAGGTGCCTATGTCCACAGGGCGCTGGGTGGAATAGTAGCGGTAAACGCCATCCGGGCCCAGCTCCGTATTTTTGACTGCTGCATGGTAAAGGTGCTGATAATCGTCCACCCGGCGATCAAAGTCCCGCTGCGCCCATTCCAGACTGTTTCCATAGCGGCCCCAGTAGTAATCCCGCTGGCCCTTTTCGCCTTCGGTAAACTGCCAGATCACAAAGGGGTCCGGCGCTCCCGGATTATGCCCCAGCGCAAAGCCGTGTCCGCTGTCAAAAGTAGTTGTTTTCAAAATGGCATAGCCTTGTACGATCTCCAAGAGATACCTCCTTTCTGAACCTCGGGCCAACATGGCCCGAAGTGTGGTATGTTACGAAATGAGGGAGTAAACCGGGGCGGGATGGGTTGCAGTATTCCCGCCCCGGAAACGCCCTCAAAAAAGCCCGGAATATCAAGCCTTTCGGGGCGGCAAATCGTAACCGCCGCCCGGCCTTTTCTCCCGCATTTTCCTCATGCGTTCCCGGCTTTTCCGGCGGTTCCCTTCGGCCTTGCAGGCGTCGGAACAGTAGGCTTGACGGCCTTCCGGTAAAAATGCCCGCCCGCAGACCGTACAGGCCCGAAGCTCCGTGGAGCCGCCTTCCACGGTCAGCGCCGCAAGAAGCTCCGGGTCGAGGGGCAAGACGGCCTCCCGGAAATACCGGCAGTAAGCGCCCGTCCAGCATTTGTGCAGCATATAGCAGCCACAGTCCAGCGGCAGGCACAGGCCCGTTTCCCGGTCATAGTTGGCGCACATCCCCGTGACAAGGGAACGGATTTTCTTCTTCTCGTCACGGGTCAGCTCCCGGGCGTCCATTCAGGACTTCGGGCCACGATGGCCCGAAGGGCGGGGCTCCACGATCAGCGCCCGGAATTTCTTCCGACACTGTTTTTTCCTGCCTTTGCACTCCTTGTAGTAGCGGCATCCGGTACAAGGGTCATCGCTGCCCCGGCCCGGCCACGGCACTTCCTTCATCATTCGCTCAAAGGGGCTGTTGGTAAAATTCACTGGCGGGCCTCCTGTTCTTCCGTGTCCTCGTCCCACGGAGGGGTATCGTCATCCTCGGGTTCCTCTGCGATTTCCTCCGGCCCTTCGTCCTCATATTCGCAGTAGTCGTCCTCCAGGTCTGGCGCTTCGTGCTTCGGCTTGTAAATCTTGAAGTAATAACCGGCACCGCCGCCAATCAGCACCACCGCCCCGATCAAGAGCAGCGAAAGAAGCGGGCTGTCTGTTTTTTCGGCCTCGGGTTCGGGTTCCGGCTCGGTCACTTCCTCCACGGGTTCGGTGGGCTCCGGCTCCGGTTCGGGGGTCACTTCCTCGGCTGGTTCCTCGCCCTGTTCGGCAAGAGGCAGAAGGTCATCCACGGTTACATCGTTGAGGAAATAGACGTTTTCGCTGGTTTTCTGCTTGTCGATCACCAGATAGAAAACACTCTCGTCTGCGGTGGTAATGGTGTAGAACTCTTTGCCGTCCTCGTCGGTGGCGTTGTCCACCACCGTTCCCGTTCCATCCGGGGTAAAGGGGTTCTGGGTTTCCGGCTCCGCCTCGGTTTCCACCGGGGCGGGAGTGGCCTCGGGCTGCGGCTCATTGCTCTGGGCGTAAGCCGGGACCGTAAAGATCAGGCAACACAAAAGGCTGGCAGTCATCACCGCCAGCCTGCGAAATTTAGTTTTCTTCATGGGCCGTGTCCTCCTTTTCGGGTGCCTCCGGCTTCGGGCCATTGTGGCCCGAAGCGGCAAGGCTGTTTTTGGGGTCGTTCAGAAATGCCATCAGCTCGGCGGGGGTCAATTTGAGAGAGCGCACCGCCTGCACGATCTGGCTGTTTTCTTCCTCCTGTTTCTGCTTTTCCAGCTCCCGGATTTTGGCCTGCCACTCGGCGGCCTTCTCCCGGGCCTTTTCCAGTTCCTTATCGAGCTTGTCGATCTTGTTCATGCAAGGGCTCCTTTCTTCTGGCTCACAAGCGCCCGAAGGCGTAGAAATGTGTCTGCCAGTAGCTTGAATTGATATTTGCGTATTGGATGGGAGAACCACAATGGAGCATCATCCCGTCGCCCACATAAATCCCCACATGGGACACAGGGCCGGGGCTGTCATAGGTTCCCGTGAAAAAGATAATGTCGCCCGGCTTTGCCTCGGAGGGGGAAATGATGGCACACTGGTTGTAAATGCCCTGCGCCGTGGTACGGGGCAGGTTGTGGACGCCGCTGGCCGTGTACACCCAGCAGACAAAGCCCGAACAGTCAAAGGAGGTGGACGGGCTGGAGCCGCCCCACACATAAGGCCAGCCGATGTACTTTGTCGCCTCCGCCATGAGCGCCGCAAAGGCCGGGTCATCCAGCGCCTCGCCGGGTATCTCATAGCTGGGGCCGGTGTCCTCGCCGCCGGTATAAATCCCTTCCCACAAATAGGGCTTGTTGCCTTTGAGCTGCTGCATGACGGTGTAGATTTCCCGCTGCTGTTCATCCAGCCTCGGCAGGATCACGGCAGGCAGCGTTTTGTTTGTGAGGGTCACATTGAGGATGTAATACTCATAGGGGACTTCCTCGGTGGTGGTTTCTCCGGTTTCCGGGTCGGTGCTGGTTTCGGTACGGTAGCGTATCTCGATTTCCTCCGTCAAGGTCAGCTCATACTGCGCCTCGAAGATCTCCCGCAGCTCGTCCTGCACCTGCTCCCGGAAATAAACATGGTACTTTGCCGAGAGATAGGACGCCAGCTCATAGGGGTTGTGGCCGATCTCGTCCACAGAATAGCGGTACTCGTCATAGCCGGGATGGGTGCTTTCGATGTTCGCTATCGTCTGCGCCAGTTCATTTTCCAGCGCCGTGTAGTCCTCGTCCACGCCAAGCAGGTCGGCGTCCTCCGAAGCATAGGAAGTGCCGGACACCGCATTGGCAAGGCCGCTGCCAAGCGTGGGAAAGATGGAGCTTACCGCCGACAGGAGATAGCAGACCAGCAGCAACAGCACCAAAACCAAAACCGCCACAGGATGACGGGTCACAAACTGCGCCGCCCGCCGGGTCACATTCCCCGAAGCGGCAGCGGTTTTCTTTGCGGCCTTTGCGCTCTGTTTTGCCGCCGTCTTTGCCTCTTTGGAATACCGGCGTTTTAGTTTCCACTTCTGCTGTATCCGGGACAGCGGATTGCTGGCAAGCTCCGGGTGTTCGGCGGCCATCTTCTGAAAATCCACATTGGCCCGGGCTTTTATGTCCTTCCGTTCCCACTTTGCCACCTTCCGGGCCGGGTGTTCCCGCCAGCGCCGTTTGGCATACCGGGTCAGTTTCCGGGTCCCGGCCTCAGCGGTCAGCTCGGATTTATGCGCTCCTTCCACGCCCACATTTTCATGCTCGACTTCGTGGATTTTGTTGTGGAGATAAAACCATGCCTCGGTGCGGGCTCCCCGGACGGCTTTCTTTGCAAGCCCCGGCGGCTTCTGCGCCGCCCGTTTCGCCTCGACCTTATCCAGCTTCTCCCGGGCCTTTCCCAGCTTTTCCCCGGCGCGCTCCGCTCTGGCCTGCGCCTTCTGGTACTTGTCCTTTTTGCTCCCGGTTTTCTCGGCGGAGCCCTCCGGCTCCTGCGCCTTGCCGGTATCCTGCGGACCGCCCCTGTCATCCTCCTGCCTCATGCGGTCAGAAGGGCGGGCTTTCCGGCTGTCCTCTTGAAACTTGCCGCTTTTGGACTTCGGGCCATCATGGCCCGAAGCGCCGGTCTGCCCGGTATCCTCGTCCTCAAACCGCAGGCGTCGGGACGGTGCGGGGGAAGGCCCTTCCCGGTCAGCCGGTCCGGGGCGAGTGCTCCCGGTATCCTCTGGCGGCCCCGGCCTTTGAAAATTCCGTTTATCCGGTTTCTTTCCGATGGCGTATCCCTCCTTTCCGAACCTCGGGCCAGCATGGCCCGAAGTGTGTTACGCCCGCTTCATTTCCTGTTTCTTGTCCTCCGGGCGGGTGGTCATAATGGCGTACAGCTCGGTATTCTGCGGGAAGCGGTCAACAAACGGGATGGTGGTATTCCCGAAGAACAGCAGCCCTTCGCCGGAATTGGTATGGGTCACATAGGAAAGCTGGTGGGGGCTGATCCCAAGCTGTTTGGCTAAAATCTGCCGGTCCCCCTGTGCCTGCGAGAGCAGCACAAGGAAGTCCGAGTTTTCAAAGATGTTCTCAATCTCCGGGCTGGCAAGGAAATCCTTCACGTTCTGCGTTAAGGCGCTGGGTACGCAGCCCTTCTTACGGAGCATTTTCCAGATCGCCACACAATAGCTTGCCGTCAGCCGGTCACGCAGCAGCACATGGAACTCGTCAAAGTAGCACCATGTAGCGATACCGCGCAGGAAATTCATGGACACCTGCGAGTTTACCAAGTCCTGCATAATGAGCATGGCAATCGTCCGAAGCCCGGCCCCCAGCTTTTTCAGATCAAGGCACACAAGGCGGCGGTTCAGGTCCACATTGGTTTCATGGTTGAACACGTTGAGAGAGCCCGAAACATAGATTTCAAGGGCCGTTGCCAGCCGCACCGCCTCGCCCTCGGGCTGGGAACAGAGCAGGTCATAGAGGGTTTGGAGGGTCGGCATTTTCGCCGTCTCCGGGTTCTGCAAATGCTCCCGGTACATCTGGCGCACACAGCGGTCAATGACGGTCCGTTCCACCGGCTGCAAGCCGTCCTTGCCGCCGACGATCAGCTCCATCAGCGACAGGATAAAGTCGGCTTTCAGCGCCATCGGGTTTTCCTCGTCGAAGCTCAAATCAATGTCCATCGGGTTAATGTGGTGCGGGCTGTCCGGGGCGATCTCGATGACCTGTCCGCCCAGCCGCTTGATAAGGGGCGAGTATTCGCCCATCGGGTCCACCACGATAATCCGGTCACGGGTGGCAAGGAACACGTTCACAAGCTCCCGCTTTGCGGCAAAGGATTTGCCGGAGCCCGGCACGCCGAGGAACAGGCCGTTGGGGTTTTTGAGCTTTTTCCGGTTTGCCATGATGACGTTATGGGAAAGTGCGTTGAGCCCGTAATAGACGGCTTCGCCATCCATGCGGAGCTCCTGCGTCATAAAGGGAACGAAAATGGCCGTGGAGCTGGTCGTCATGCCACGCTTGATCTCAATGCCGTTATGACCCAGCGGAAGGCTGGAAAGAAAACCGTCCTCCTGCTGGAAGTCCAGCCGCTTCAAGGTGCAGTTGTATTTCTGAACGATACCCGACACCGTGAACAGGTCATTGTCCAGCTCCCGACGGGTCGGAGCCATGTTCACCACAAGGAAGGTCAGCAGGAACATTCGCTCGTTCCGGCTCTGCAAATCTTCCAAGAGGGTCTTTGCGTCGTTGCTGTACGTCACAAGGTCGGGCGGGAGTATGTCCATGTCGTACCCGGCCCGGGCGGCCTTCTTCTGTTCCTCCACCTTCATCTTGTCAATATCGGAGACTTTGGCCTTGATGGATTTCACGGCGGCGGCCTGATCGACGGTCTGGATATGGAGCGTGATCGTCATTTCCGCATCCATTTCCAAAAGCTCCGCCATCAGCTTATCCGAGAGCTCCGAGGCCAAAATCTGCAAATAGGAGGCAGCGCCCCAGGTCGTCCCCACCCGGAACAGGCGGCTGAAACGGAAGTCGAAGCTGTCCGGTGCGATAAAGTCCTTTGTGGAAAGGCCGGTCTGGGGTATCATATCCCACGAAAACCGGAAAGGGTCGGTGCCGCCGGGGTGAAGCTGCCCGTGAAGGAGCTCCAGCCGTTCCAGCCCCGAGAGGGAGCGGCACTTGACGCCCAGCTTTTTGAAGTTGCCGCAAATGTCCGCCTCCACACGCTCCAGCCTCGCCCTTGCGGTGGAGAGGTCGTCCACGTTCACACCGAAGGTCAGGAGCTTTGTGCGGACAATGCCGTTGTTGCTTTTGGCGATCTGGTTCTCCAGCATTTCCACATATTCACGCCGGACGCTGTTGTAGTCGTCCTCCTGCATGGGGATGTTGACGCTGTACCGGCTGCCCGGGCGGCTCCGATGGTTGAGGAAAGAAAGCTGAAACGGCAAGGAGCTGTCAAAGTAGTTCAGGCAGGCGCTCCACCCGTCAAAGATGGCCGCCTGATCTTCGGTCTGGGCGAGCTGGTAGTTGATGTCCTCGTATTCAATGGTTTTGGTGTAATAGCGGTCCTCCACCCGGCACACCCCATCCCGGTACATTTCCCGGTAAGGGAGGGTCTGCTGGGCGGTGGTGGGAATGTCCTTTCCCTTTGTGAACAGGCCGAGAAGGCCCGTCTTGTCAGGCTTTTTGCCTGCGGGCTTTCCGGCCCTTCTGTTGTTTTGCAATCGGCTGCGCCTCCTTTCTGGCGCCAAGCAGCGCATAGAAGTTTTCGGTTTTGTAAGGCCGCACCCGGGGATAGAGGAACCGGGTGCGGATGATGTTTTTCAGCACCTTTTCCAGCGGCAGGCCGTCCCGCTCATACATGGCGAAAAAGAAGAACGGGAGCATGAGGCCGATCATCAGGAACATGGCGGCGCTGTTTCCGATACTGCCACGGGAAAACAGGTAGGCCGGAAGGCCCACCGCCGCCGCGCCGGAAAAACAAATAAGCTGGCGCTTCGTGAGATTGAAGGCCAGCTTTGTCTTGATTTTGGACAGGTCTTTGGGTACTGGCACATAGGCCATTTCGTTACACCTCCTTTGCCGCTTCGGGCCAACATGGCCCGAAGCTACCTTGCGGCCTCTTTGGCCGGGGCTGTGCTGCGGGCGGCTTCGGCGGCCTCCCGTCCGCTCTGCCTTGCCCGCCAGTATTCGGGATTGTATTGCCGAATGGACTGATTGAGGTTTTCTTCAAACCGCTCTTTGTCCTTGATACGGTCGGGGATCTTCCAGAGCTTTTTGTCCAGCAGCTCCCGGAGCACCACACTTTCCTGTGCGTCCTCCTCATAGCAGATATAGCCCTTGTCCTTGAAACCGCATTTTTTCGCCGCCGGAGAGAGGATGGCGGCCACCTCGTTTGCAACCATCGTTCCGCCGTGGCTGGCGGTGGATACCAAAAACACGCCCGGACAGAGAGCTTCACAGCTCTGCACCTCTCCCCACGGGGAGCTCCGGGGCGCATGGAACATCCCGCCCGTCCGGTTCCGGTCCGCCTGCATGAGCGCCGCCTTTTCCAAGATGGCCTTCAGCTCCGGGGAAAAGTAGGCGTATTCCCGCAGGACACGGGCGGCGTCCCCGCCGCAGGCGTTCATCAACAGGGTATAGGCGTCGCTGTCCGCTTTGGTACAGCGCCCCAGCAGTTTTCCGTCGTAATAGCAGGCCGCATCATAGCCCGTCCGTTTGCGTGGCATGGGTTTCGCCTCCTTTCCGCTTCGGGCCAGCATGGCCCGAGGTCAACGCTCCGCACCACGGCTGGGCTTTTCCTTCGGGGGCCGTTCCGCCTTTGCCTGTTCGGCAGCCGCTTTCCCGGCCTTGAGCTGTTCGCTGATGGACGCACGCCCGGCAGAGCCGCGCTCCGCCATCTGTTCCAGCTTTACTTCATAGGCTTGCAGAACAGCGGTGTTGAGCTGTTCCCGGAACTCCTTCGTGACGGGATAGGCCATATCCCGATAGCCGCCCTTGCCGTCCGGCTGGCTGGGCATCCCCACGAAAAGGCCCTTGCTGCCCTGCACGATTTTCAGATTTTCCACCACAAAGCAGTCGTTGAATTTCACGCTGGCAAAGCCCATCAGGTTTTTCACAGGTTCGATGACCCGCACGCTTACATCCAGCTTCAACGGTGCGGCGGGGGTGGCGTCCGCAACCTTTTCCTGCATGGTTTCCTCCTTTCCGGCGGGAACAAGGTTCCCGTCCTTGTAGTCATAGCCTTCCGCCCGGAGTGCCGCCAGCGTGTCCGCCGATACGCAGCCGGACAGTTTCAGATCGGTTTCCACCATAAAGCGCATGGTGTCTGTTTTAGAAAATTCCTCGGGGAGCTTTCCGTAGAAAGCCGGGTGCGGCTGTCCGTCCGCGCCCTGTTTGTAGCGCCGGGGCATACCGCCTCCTTTCCGCTTCGGGCCAACATGGCCCGAAGTCTCTTAGTGGCAGCCGAAGATGGATTTTGCAAGGCTGCCCGTTTTGAACAGGGTAAAACACAGCAGCACCGTATAGCCCACACAGCCCCAGATCGCCCCGATGGGGTCGCCGTCGGTGGCGATACTCTGGATAAGCACCGCATAAATGGCGACACAGACCAAAATCAGCAAGCCTTGAAAGCCTACCGCAAAGAGGGAACGGAAATAGTTCTGCCCCATGTGTCCGGTTTCCCGGTTGGGGACGGTGGCAAACGGGATGGGTGCCAAACTTGTGAGTAAGTAAATTTCAATCATACGGCCATATACGATAACGAAGATCACGATGTTTAAGGCAATCATGGTAAGCTGAATCAGGAATGACTGGAGCCAGAGGCCAAACAGGGGGCCTAACTCCATTTCCTCCAGCTCGGTCCGCAGACTGTCCATTACATCCGTTGTGATCTCTGTCCCGTTCTGGATAATGCCCGCCGATTGCTGGATGACGTGCTGGCTCACGTCAAAGACGGCCAGCACGATATTGAAGGTATTCGTCAGGATCATTACCGCCACAAAGGTTTTGAACACCCACTTGAAAAACATCCATGTGTCAACGTCATGGAGGTTGTTGCGGTCAATGAGCATTTGTATCAGCTCATAGGTCATTACAAAAGTGAGGATGACCCCGGCGATTGGCAGAATGGCGGTTTCAGAGATTTGCCGTATCATGGAAAAGACCCCGGCGTTCCAGTCCGCCGGGGTCGTGCCTACCTGTGTGGCGATCTCGCCAACGCTCTGATTGACGTTATTGAAAAGGCCATCCAGATTTCCCATGATACCATCGACAAGCAAACCTTTGAGCCATTCAACGATTGCGTCGATGATAAAGTCCATACATCAGCTCCTTTTCTGGAAAAAGGGACAACGGGTAAGGGTTAGCTGAACAGGCCGGACAGCAGAGGGATAAGCTGCATACCGATCAGGACGACACCGCCGCCCGCCATGAGCTGTTTTATCCCCAAATAGGTGTAGGAAAACGGCTCGATGGCGGGCGGCGGTGTGTCAAGAAATATCTATGGAGTTTTTAAGAACCGCCCCGGCGGGGGCAGGTCAGGCCGTGACCTGCTCCACCTCCGGGATGGGTTTGAGATTGAAATGAATTTCGATAGAAATGTGTCTTGTCTTTTCGCTGTCTATGCTCTCATGGACAACGATTTCTTTAATCAGGCGGTTAAGGGTGGCGGCGTCCAGTTCCGTGATGTCGGCGTATTCCTGAATGGCTTCCACCCATTGGCGGGCGTCACACGCAAGCCGGATTTCATCGGCCAGCTTCTTCCGGCCTTCCTCAACCTTTGCTTTCAACTCGGCCTGTTCTGCCTGCGTCTTTTCCATCAGCAGATTGAAGTTTGCTTCGCTGATACGCCCGGCAACCATGTCCTCATACAGCCGCAGCACCATCTTTTCCAGAACGTCAATCCGTTCCTCGTCTTTGGTAAGGGAACGCTCCAACGCTTCCCGCTGGCCTTTCTGCTCGGCTTCGCAGGTGTCGGTCAGCTTCCCGGCAACGGCTTCCCCGTCCATCAGGGCGGCTCTGGCGCACTCCCGGATTTTGTTCAGCACAAGGCTGTAAAGGGTGTCGTACTCAACCCGGTGCTGGGTACAGTGCTGCTTGCCGTAGGCGTTGTAGGTCTTACAGGAATAAATCTGCTTCGGGTGCTTGTCGTTGGTGTAGCGGATCGTCAGCGACTTCCCGCACTCGCCGCACTTGATAAGCCCCGCAAACAGGCTGATTTCCCCGGTCTGGCGGGGGCGCTGCCGGGATTTCAGCTTGCGCTGCACGATGTCAAAGGTCTTGCGGTCAACAATCGGCTCATGCTGGTTCTCCACGACAATCCAGTCTTCCGGCTTCTTCTCCCCGATGGTGCCGATTTTGAAGCGGTACTCCTTCTTCTGGGAAGCGATAGCGCCGGTGTAGACGGGATTTATCAGGATGTCCTTAATCACGGAGAAGTCCCACATATACCGCCCGTTTACCGGGTCTTTCTTTTCCCACTTGGTTGACACGTTCCGCAGCCCCCGTACCCGGTTCCAGTAGGTCGGGCAGGGGATTTTTTCTTCTTCCAGCCTGCGCCGGATGTAGTTGGGGCCGTGTCCTTCCAGCGCCCACGCAAACAGACGCCGGACAATGGGAGCCGTTTCCTCATCAATCAGCAGATGGTTCTTGTCCTCCGGGTCTTTCCTGTAGCCGAAGGGGGCAACGCAGCCGGTAAACTGGCCTTTCTGCGCTTTCAGCACATAAGAGGAATGAACCTTCTTGGAAATATCCTTGCTGTACATCTCGTTCAGGATGTTCTTGAACGGGGCAATGTCATTGTTGTCCCGCATGGTGTCGATACCGTCATTCATGGCGATATAACGCACGCCGTGGCGGGGAAAGAAATCTTCAATCAGGAAGCCGGTCTGCAAGTAATTCCGTCCCAGTCTTGATAAGTCTTTCGTCACAACAAGGTTGACCTGCCTGCGTTCGATGGCTTTCAACATCCGTTTCAGGTCGGGGCGCTCCATGTTCAGCCCCGTGTAGCCATCGTCCTGATAGACTGCAACAACCTCCCATCCCTGCTTCTCGCAGTAGGTTTCCAGCATATCCCGCTGGTTTGCAATGCTGGCGCTCTCCCCGTCAAGGTCATCGTCCTTGGACAGCCTGCAATAGATAGCCGCCCGGAAGCTGCCCGCCAGTATTGCCTCCATGCCTGTATATTCCATTCCGTTCATCATAACCGTTTACCCGCACAATCCAGACGGAACACGGTCACTCTGAACCTTGTCTTTATTATACTCTAAATCTTGTGTTTTAGCAAGATATTCTTTATCATTTCTCTGGCTGTATTTCTGTGCAATCAGGCTCACAAAAACGTCCGTAGCGTCCAGTTCGCCGTCAAATACGGTTGTGACATGAATTTCAGTTTTGCTTTTTGCCATAGGCAGTTACCTCCATAAATGAAATAAGCCAGACAGGAGAGGGTCGGCAACGAAGTCCGGCAACGGGCTTCAAAAAACCTCGAAAACAATCTCTGTCTGGCGGTTGGGTTATTTATTACTTTTTCTTTTATTTTTCTGTTGCTTTGGTTGTCAGAGGGGAGAAAAGCCCGCAGTTACGGGCTTTCCCCCGGCAACCGGCTCGGCAACGGGATAGCAACGGGGTCGGCAACCGGCTGTGATTTTCCCGGATTTTTCAGAAGGGAAGCTCCATCTGCTCCGTGACTTCCACAAATCCGTCCGGCGTTTTTTCACGCCCGTTGTCAGCGCCCGTTGCCGGGGCTTCCCGTTCCCAGCCCTTTTGCCTGCCGTAGCCTTCAAACATTCGGGGATTGGAGAAATACTTCCAGCCGGTAACGCACTGGTGCATGATTTCGTTGACTTCCCGGATTTCCCATTGCTTCGGCTCGTCAAAGGGATGGTTCAGGGCTTCCTTAAAAAGCTGCTTGGAACATACGGCGCTGCCGGTGTAGCTGTCAAGGTATGCCTGTATCATCCCGGCCTTGGTGTCCTCCGGCATGAAATCCCGCTGGTGTTCTTTGAGATAGCGCACCATTTCGGGGCTGAAAGACAGCTTAAAATCCCCGCTGCGGTAAATGGTCATGGCTTCCGCCCATAGCTGCTCCATGTAGGCTCTGGAAGCGGCTTCATCGTCCAAAATGTGAACTTCCGCCTGTTCCGGGTACACCATGACCGGCAGAAAGCGCCGGTTGCCGGAACGGTCAAGGGGCAGAAAGTCCAGGGCATTGGAAGTGCCGCCGAACACGCATTGCCGCAGCCTGTCCTCCGGGTGGGTTTCGTATGGGATTTTATAGACCTCCTTCTGTCGGCTCAAAAAAGACTTGATTTCCTCAATGCTCTTGGCGTTTGCGGTGGCGATCATCTCCGACATCTCAATGATCCAGTGGCCTTGCAGCTTGCGGTACACATTGTCATCGTCCAGCTTGCGAAGGTCATCGGAAAACCACTCGTCTTTCACGGCCAGCAGCCGGAAAAAGGTGGATTTCCCGGCTCCCTGACCGCCCACCAGACAAAGCATGACTTCAAATTTGCAGCCGGGATGAAATGCCCGGTGGATGGCTCCCAGCAGGAACAGCCGCAGGGCTTCATAGGTGTACTGGTCGCTGTCGGCTCCTAAAAAGTGGTGCAGGCAGGTACGGATACGCTCGGTTCCGTCCCATGAAAGGCCGTTCAGGTAGTCACGGATGGGGTGATAGCCGTTTTCGTTGGCAACGATCCCGATGGCTGCGGCAATCTTCTTTTCGCTGGTCAGCCCATAAGTTTCTTCCAGATACAGAAGCAGATAATTCATATCCGTGTCCGTGATGGCGGTGCCGGTACGGTGGTAGCCGATGGGCTTGATGATGTCGGTGCGCTCGGTCAAGAGGTTTTTGGCGATTGCCCCGGAAAGCAGCGGATCATTCTGAAAGACGGTCAGGCAGTTTCGGATACTGTTGCGGACGCCCCCTTTCTCGGTGCTTTCCAGCATGGCTTTGACTTCCTCAACGCTCCGGGGCGGCGGTGCTTCTTGCATGGTCTGTTCTGCGGCCTGCCGTATCTCCGGCGGCAAGCTCTGCCATTCGTCTTTCAAGATTGCTCACTTCCTTTCCACAGTCGATGATAAAGGCTGCCCGTTCCTCCATGTCAGGGGAGAGAAGCACATCCAGCAGATAGTCCACATAGTCCTGCTTTTGCAGGGCTTCCACAAACAAAGGGTGGAAATCCTCGTCTGGTGTGTTGGGGGCATAGTCCCGTTTCCAGCGGCGCAGCAGGTTTCGATAGTCGCATAGCACCCGGAAGCAGTACCGTTCCATACGGCGGAACCGCTGTTCCGGGGGTTCCTGCCGGGGCTTCCTGTGGCGGGGCGGCTCCTTGTCCTCATAGGGGATGGAAAACGCCTGCGCCAGCATAAGGGCAGCTTCCTTGGGGCTGACAGCTTCCAGACGGGAAACAAAGTCGATTACATCCCCGTCGGCCTGACAGCCGAAACAGTGAAAGCGCCGGTCAACCTTCATACTTGGGTTATTGTCGGCATGGAAGGGACAGACGCACATCCCGTTCCGTCCCACCCGGATTCCGAAATGCTCGGCAGCCTGCCGGGTGGTAACAGACTGCTTGACAGCTTCAAATACATTCAACTAAATCCTCCTGAAAATAAGAAAAGCGCCTGTCATTCTCAAAAAGAAAATGGCAAGCGCCTGTTAAAGTTCCATATCCTGTTTTTTCTCTGTGCGGGGCTGCTGGCGTTTCTCGGCCTGTTCCTCCCGGATACGCTGCGCCCGGCCTTTGACTGCCTGCTGGATAGACGGTTTCTTGCCCGGCTCGGCAGTCTGGCGGTACTGCTCGGACGGAAGCACCTGATTAAGCCAGTGGCGCACATCCCGGAGAATTTTCACATCCTCCTGCACCGCTGACAGGCGTTCCCCGTACTCGGCCACCTCTCCGGCAAGCTGCGTCCGTTCCTCGTTCAGCTTTTTGGTGCTATACTTGGTTCCCTCCAAATGCACCTTGAAATAGCGGACAGCGGCATTGTAGGCGTCCAGCTCGTCCCGATGGGCGGCGGCAAACTGTTCCTTTGGCTTCTTAAACCGGATGGCGGCATATTCCGCATGAACCGGCTTATGGGCTTCAAAGTTGGCGATATGGGAAAGCAGGGTGTCGATCTCCTTCATGCGCTTTTCCTTCGGCTTCATCTCCGCCCGGATGGAAACGGCCTGCCCGCTGACGGTATCCAGATAGGCATCCAAACTCTCCACGGTGGACAGCTCCTTTTCCCGCAGATAGCGGATAGCGTCCATAACCTTGTTGAAGTCGTTCACAGTGCCTTTGAGCTGGCCTTTGCTTGTCCAGCCAGTGCGTTCCTCCCGACGCAAATCCAGATATTTGCCCAGCAGTTCCGGCAGGGTGGGTTCCTTCGCTTCCTGCAAGGCTTCCAGCAGGGCGGCCTTTTTCTCCTTCAGGTCTGCAATCCAGCCTTTCAGGTGGCGCACCATCTGACGGATGGACTGCATGAGCCGGTTGGCGGCGGTAATATCCCGGTTCAGGTTGCCGATGTTGGTCTGTATCCCTCGTTTCTCCATCTGGCTGACCGCTGGCCCCATGTGGACGGTGGGGATTTTATCAAGCCCCTGCCGTTCATAGGAACGAAGGTCAAGGCGCTCCGGGCGGTCATTGGCTTCCAGATAGCGGTTAGCGACAGCCGCCCAGCCCTGCCGCCATATCTCGCCATACTTCTGGTCGTTCCAGTCTACGGTGTCCTCCTTGTGGCTTTTCCAGTTTCCGGACGGGAGCCGGATACGCTCGCCGTTCTCGTCAAGGTCATAAACCTTCCGGCTCTTGGGAAGCCATTTCCCGATTTCGTCCATTGCCCGCATGGTCAGCAGGATGTGGGCGTGGGGATTCCCGTCCCCCTTATCGTGAATGGCAAAATCGGCAATCATGCCTTTGGAAACGAAAAACTCCCGGCAATAATCCCGAATCAGGTCGGCGTGTTTTTCCGGGGGAATTTCCCTCGGTATGGCAAGCACGATCCTCCGGGCAAGCTGGGAGTTCCATTGTTTTTCTATGGCTTCGGCGGCGTTCCACAATGTGTTGCGGTCTGCGTACTCCGGCGGGGCGTGGGGCGGCAGCATGATTTCTGTGTGGACGATCCCTCGTTTCTCGGAATAGTATTTCTGCTTCTGGTCGTACTCGGAAAACAGCCGTTCGCCGCTCTGGTAAGCTGCGGCGGCTACGGCTGACTGGCGGTTGCTGCGCTGGACAATTTTTATATCATGGTGGGGACAGGGCATAACGGCTTCCTCCTTTCTATGACTGATTGGATGGGGTGGTGCTTTGCCACCTCATTTTGAGCATAAGAAAAGCAGGAAACCGTTTCTGATTTCCTGCTCGATGGTACCGCTGATGGGCGGCGGATATTTCAAAATATGTTTACATGGTTTTGTGCAAATGCCAGAGTCGCACAATAAAGGCCAGTTGACCAATCGCAAAGGCTCCAATAATAGTGAAACAAGGAACTACTGTCATATATCCAGTAAAAATCAAAGCAAAGAGGGAAACAGAAATCGTGACATTCATTACTTTGAAGCCACTTGCCATAGCGGCATTGCCGAGTGCTATATTTCTCTCATCATTTTCTTCTATTTGCATTTCCTTGGTTTTCTTGCCAAGCAAATCGCACGCACCAGATACAATTAGTGAAATTCCAATGAGGGATGTGCCTACTACGATCAAGTCAGGACGCGGCACAGGAACGATCTCATTTATTCCCAAACCGTATGTTAGCAATCCTCCCAGCAAAATAATCATTCCAGCAACTACCATTAAAATCAATAACCCTTTTTTCATAATCAATCCTCCTCGTAAATAAAAATCTCCTCAATCGTCATATTGAAGTATCGAGCAATTTTGAACGCCAACTGAATAGACGGATTGTAGCGTCCATTTTCTAAAGAGCCAATTGTTTGTCGTGATACTTCCAAGACATTTGCCAATTCTTCTTGCTTGATTCCTCGTTGTTTGCGGAGTTCTTCCAGTCGATTTTTCATGCGAGCCTCCTTCCTAATGGAAAGTCTGCTTTCCGTGTTCTTAGTATAGCACAGCTGTTTGAAATGTCAAGCATACTTTCCATTTTGCCCGTCATAAAATTATAGAACTTGTCGGACAGGAACAGCTTGTAGTGCAAGGTGTTCCCAGGCGGCAAGTCCACAAAGGGGTAGCTGGCGGCAGCCAGCGCAGGGGAAGTGTAGCTCCCCCTGTGATGATTGGAACAGATTGAAAATCTGCGGAAATCATCTGCTCCCTGCAAGGGGCTTCCGGCAGGACGCAACGCACCGGCTTGACCGGTGTATAGTTGCGCCCTCTTTCAGAGGGGCAGTCCACGGGCTGCGGCTCTGGAAGCGATTATGACCGTTCCCGGTCTGGCTCTTTTCTCTTGGGATGTGGCTTTTCCGTCCTCGCCTGTGCCTTGGCTTCGGCAAGCCTGCGCCGGATGGAATGGTCCCGCTTCTGGATAAACCGCTGCTTTGTATCAGCGATAAAGCGGCGGCATTCCGGCTCCGGGATGGCGTCCAGCTTTCGGATGGTACTCTCCACAATCTCCCTTGTCTGCCGGTCACGGATAACCGGAACGATTTCTTTCAGTCCCGCAAGGGTTTCTTCCTTCGTACCGGCGGCGTACTGATAGACCATAGCCAACTCGTCTTTAGAAAAATTCATCTTCATTCTGCGCCCTCCTTCTCTGTGCCGTTTCCGGCGAATACTTTTTCCATAAGCTGGCGGGTGCTGTCTTTGTGGAACAGCAGCTTCAAAAATACGCTGACCTGTTCATCCGTGATGGCTTCCGGGTGGGGAAGGTAGCTTTCCAGCATGGCGGCTCTGGTGCAAAGCCGGTGCGTCCGTTCCTTCCGTGTCAGCGTCTTTATCTGGTGTTCCAATATCTTTTCTTCATGCTGCGCCCTCCGCAGCTTCTTTTCCGTTTTCTCTATCTCCTGATTGAGTTTTTCCAGCTTTTCATTCATAGGCGGCTGTCCTCCTTCTTGGGAATGAGTACATATATTTTGTTGGGTTCCCCGAAGCCCTGACGCACTCGCAGTATTAGTCCGGCGTCCTCCAATTCATTCAGGGAACGCTTCACGGTCATGGTGCTGCGGGCAAGTGCCGCCGCCAGTTCCACGATGGGGAAATGGATAAATAAAATCCCGTTGGCGTCCTCTATGCCGGACAGGAAAACAATATCCAACATCCGGGCGTACATGACCTTGGCGGTGCTGCTGATCGGGAGCCGCAGCATGGCTCTTGGCAGCGGCATACAGGGCGGCAGGGCGGTGTCTGCGGTCATAAATTCAACTTCCATTCAATCGGTGTCCTCCTTTACTTTTCGTTTTGAGCGTTTGGAAAGATAATGGGGGCAGTCCACAATGACCGCCCGGAAACTCTGCTTGCAAGTGCGCTGGCATTTCCGGCAGAGGTCGTTGTACGTTACCCGCCCCCGTTCATTGAGGAAGAAGGATAGTTCCAGCTTCCTCTTTTTCGGCATTCTCGGCATGGTGCCTCCTTAAACAAAAATCCGCCCATTTCAGCCGTAACAGCCGCAATAGACGGATAGCAGATTTTAGTGTCGTGTTTCGGGGCGATTTTCGGGGAAAAAGCGGCCATAGAACCGCCCGGAAATCCCCCGAAGTATTACGGATAGGGCAGACTACGCCCTATCGGATTGTTGTGTTTCAGTATCAATTCGGTGTTCATTTTCGCCGGTTCTCCCTGATGTCGTTCCTGCCCCTGGCTCTCACAACGGCGTTTTGCTCCCTTTGGTACGCTCGTTGCGGTCAGGGTTCCTCCATTTCCCTTCCGCAAGTCGTTGCGCTACATCGCCGGGGAGCATATCCCATACAGGCCGGTCATTCGATTGGAATAATCCATCGATGAACTACCTGTATCATAGACCATTTTTGTTCCCTGTGCCGTATATCCACAAAGTAGGATTTCGGGGCGAAAAACGGAAATTTCCACGATTATGGAAAGTATGGTATAATCCAGTTAGCGGCAGGAAAACAGCCGTCGGAAAGGAGTGAGCGCCCTATGCTGAGGGTAACTACCATACAGGAACGCCTTTGGGAGTTACGCAAAGATAAAGGCTTAAATCTGGAAGAACTGGCGCAGCAAACCGGCATTTCAAAATCAGCCCTTGCCAGCTATGAAGCCAACGACAATAAGGAAATCAACCACGGCAACCTTATCACGCTGGCCGACTTTTATGAGGTATCTCTTGATTATCTGTTCTGCCGGACAGAAAACCGGGAGCAGATAAACACGCCCCTGATGGAACTGCACCTGAATGATGAAATGGTGGCGCTTCTAAAGAGTGGCCGTATCAACAACCGGCTCCTGTGTGAGATTGCTACCAACGATAAATTTGAGCAGCTTATGACCGACACGGAGATTTACATAGACGGCCATGCAACCTCCACCTTCCGCACCCTTTATGAGTCTTTGGAAGAACAGCGGCAGACCATCATCCAGAAATACAAGCAGGCGGAAAATGATTTCTATTCAAAGACCATCCTTGCCGCAGAGGTAAAGGAAGAAGATTTCTTCTGTCATGTGACGCACAAAACATGGGACGCCATTCTCCATGACATACGGAAAGCCCATGAGCATGACATTGACAGCACGCCGGATTATTCCCTTGCAAAGAAGATGGCTCTGGAAATCCGAAAGGCTATTCAATCTTCCGGGGATTATCTCGGAAAAGTGTGGGCGGTCATTTTCAATATGCTCGGCATTGACTTTTACAAGCTGCCGCCGGATGAACAGAAGATATTGAAAAGGATACTGTCAAAATCTCCGAACATCAAGAACAGTCCCTTCAACTTCCGGCGCAAGAGAAAATGAAAAACTGCCGTTGTGGGAATGAGTGTTCCTGCAACGGCAGCTTTGTGTAATGAATTGAATTTTTACTTCAGTATTTCAATCTGGATTCATCATTTTACGATTGTTTTTTACATCTAAAAAATATAAAATCTGGTCGGTGAAGTGTTCCACCAAACTGGGCTGGATACTGCTTTCTCATTTCATCGGATACATGAGATTCCTCGCATTCTTCAATCAAAAATCCAGCATTTACTATAGTATTAACAATACTGGAAAATGTTCGATGATAAACTTCATAGTCCTCGACAACCCATTTGACTGTCCTTTTTCCCTCAACCATATAGTTGCTGATATTCGCATAAAGTCTTTCGCCCGATTCTGTCCGGGTATATCTATCATATTGACCATCCCATGCGGTTGCCATTGGATGAGACATACTAAATACAAAATGGGCACCATATTTTAATAGACCATATATATTTTTCATTAGTTTGTCTAAATCTTCGGCATAATCAAATGCTAAGGAACTTGTAATCAAATCGAACTGCTCATCAATTTGACATATATCTTCCAATGCCATTTGTCGGTAAGTAATATTTTTTGCATGGAAATGTTCCTTTGCATACTCAAGCATTTTCTCAGAAATATCAATACCCAATACAGATTCAGCCCCCATATCAGAATACTGCTTTGCGTGTTGTCCCATGCCACAACCTATGTCCAGTACCCTTTTTCCATCTACTTCTGGAATCATCGCAAGTAGAATCGGGGTTTCTATGCAATCATTGAAATTAATCTTGTTGTTGCGAAGATTCTTGAAATTTTCAAAAAAGCTATCATTATCATAAATATTTTGTTTTGCCATGTATTCTTCTCCCCTTGGTGCATTTTTGTAAATACTCCACGTTCAAATTTATCACTCTGCTTTATCAACAGAATGGTCTTCCTTCTCCAATTCTATTACATCCAAAATGCCACAATTCAGGGCTTCGCAAATACGAACCAGCGTTTCCATGCTGATATTTTTGCCCTTACCCATGTTGGCAATCATATTTGTGGTAAGACCGGCGGCAATCCGCAAGTCCTCTTTCCTCATATTGCGCTCAACCAGCGTGTGCCAGAGGGGTTTATAGCTTATGTGCATTTATCCTCCTGCCTTTCTCCCGGTTCCGGGGTTCCTGTTCCCATTATATCAAAGTTCTTGCTATTCCACAAATATTTCTTGACACAATCGCCGGTTCCGTCTGGATTGTGCTTTTCCTTTCTTCTCTTGATTACATCTACTTAGCCATAAGCTGCTTAATGCCCTGGCTCTTTGCTTATGTGTGATAAAGAAGCAATAGAAGTGCAAAAAATTTTGCCGTTCCTATCCGACACTTGGCCATTGTGTCGGATAGGTCGGGCGGTTATTCGGGCAAGTCAATCTTGCCGACAAAGCTGTAATAAATCTCAATGTCCTGCCTGCGGGTGCCGTTCTCATCATAGCTGCACTCATGCACCACAATTTTCTCGATCATTTCCCGCAAGAGAGTGGGGGTCAGTTCTTCAAAGGCAAGGTGCTTGCGGACAATGCCCATAAATTTCTCGGCGTTGACGGTAGCTGCCTGTGACTTGTCCAGTTCGGCTTGCAGGGCGGCGGCTCTCTTTTTCAGCTCCGCTTGCTCGGCTTCGTAGTCAGCCGACAGTTCCATGAAACGCTCATCGCTGATTTTGCCGTTTACATTGTCCTCATACAGCCGCTTGATAATGCGGCTGATTTCAGAAATGCGTTCCTGCGCCTGTTCAAGCTGCTTGATGGCTGCGGCGGTCTTTCGCTTGCCGCCGATCTCGTTCTGCTGGACAAGTAGTTTCACAAACCGGCTCTCATGCTTGGCTGCGTATTCGGTCACTTGCCGGAGATTTGCCAGGACACCAGCGGTCAACAGATCGGTGCGGATAAAGTGCGCCGTACAGTTGCGGGTGCGCTTCTTGTAGCTGCCGCAGATGTAGCAGTCCTGTTTGCGGTCTTTGTTCTGATACCGCTGCTGATACAGCACATGGCCGCAGTCGGCGCAGAACAAAATCCCGGAGAACAGCCCCACTTCATCGTAGCGGTTCGGGCGTTTGCGCTGTTTGCGTAACTCCTGCACCCGTTCCCATGTTTCCTTGTCGATGATCGGCTCATGGTGGTTCTCGAAAATGGCCTGCTTCTCGACGGGGTTCTCTATGCTGTGCTTGACCTTATAAGAAGGCTTTTCCGTTTTGAAGTTCACCAGACATCCGGTGTACTCTCGGTTTTCGAGGATATGAACGACGGTGTTGGTCGCCCATTTGCACTCATAGCCTGGGTGATAACGGCGGGTGCTGCCTGTCCGCTGATATTCCAGCGTCCCCGGCGTGGGGATTTGCTGCTCCGTCAGCATACGGGCAATCTTGGTCGGGCCGTTCCCGGCAAGGCAAAGCTGGTAAATCTGCTGCACCACCGGGGCGGCTTCCTCGTCTATAATAAAATTCTCGTCCTCGTCCATCACATAGCCGTAAACCGGCTTGCTGGTAACAGGCTTGCCGCTCATGCCTTTTGACTTTTTCACTGCCTTGATTTTCTTGCTCGTATCTCTCACCAGCCATTCATTGAACAGATTTCGCAGCGGGGTAAAATCGTTGTCCATGCCCTCGCTGGCACTGTCCACATTATCGTTGACAGCGATAAAACGCACACCCTTTTGAGGGAACAGCATTTCCGTGTAAAACCCTACCTGCAAGTAGTTTCGCCCTAACCGGCTCATGTCCTTGACGATGACCGTACCCACTTTCCCGGCTTCAATGTCCGCAAGCATGGCTTGAAATCCGGGCCGCTGGAAGTTCGCGCCGGAAAAACCGTCGTCGGTGTACCAGCGCAGATTGGTAAAGCCGTTCTGTTTTGCGTAGGTTTCGAGTATCCTTTTTTGGTTCGATATGGAATTACTCTCGCCTTGCAATTCGTCCTCATGGGACAATCTCGGATAAAGGGCGGTAATGAGGTTTTGGGTGGCTTGTCTTAACATAAAATCCTCCGTTTCCGACAGCCAGCCCCACTATTCCGTGGTTTCATTGTACCACGGAACGGCGGGGGCTGTACAGCGGCAAAAGCGTTAAATTTGCTTCTTTACAGCTTTTCAATTTTCCGATTTTTATGGTATGGGTTGTCGTCCCATATTTGCAGTAGAAAAGTTCATAACTCCGTGGTATACTCTGATTTAACAAAAAAATCAGAAGTTAAAGGAGAAAACATGAAGTATACAATAGATGAATTAACCGCGGCCAAAAGGCAAATTGATTCAACTCTGCACAAGCTAAGAGAAACAGTAAAAACATTTGAATCAAAGGATAATTCCGAGCGTTATAAATCACAAATCACATTGGCAAAGAGAAGAATAAAAGCCTTTGAAATTGCAAATTATTTTATAGAGAATGAGATTAAGAATTGCTAAAGCACTTCCGATTTTCGTTCCAGCGGTCATGCTCCCTGGCATGGCCGCTTTTCCATGCCCCGGTTCACGCCGGATAAGTCGGCTCCTGTGTAGCAGCGGCTTCCGCTTCCAGTACCCGCGCCATTTTGTCGGCGGCTGTGGTTGTGGTGTCTTTCTTGAAATAGCCGGACACGACAAGGACGGAATTGCCCATGCGGATTTCCGTCACACAGTCAGGGCGGCGGGTGGTGCGGGTGTCGTGCTGCTTGTTATCTGCCATAGGCAATACTCCTTTCAGTCGGTAATCAGTTTCTTCATGCTCTCCATTTTCCGCTTGGCGGTTTCCTGCCGGAAGTTGTCGCCGGTAAAGCGTACCGGGACGCACATGGAAAGCAGGCGGTCATAAATCCGGGAATGGGCGGTGTCCTCCGGGTTGTGCAGGTCGTCCAGCGTAAGGTTGGTCGTGACGATCAGCGGCTTGCCGCTGCGGTAACGGCTGTCAATCACATTGAAAACCTGTTCCAGCCCGTAGTCGGTGCCGCGTTCCATGCCAAAGTCGTCAAGGATCAGCAGCGGATAGCGGCAAAGGCGGGAAATGTACTCGTTGCGCCCCTCAAAGCTGGCGGCAAGGTCATTGAGGATAAGAGCAAAGTTCGTCATGCGGACGGGGATTTCTTTCTCCATGAGGGCGTTTGCGATACAGCCTGCAAGGTAGCTTTTGCCGGTGCCTACGCCGCCCCAGAACAGGCAGCCGATATTGTCTGTCCGCATATCTTCCCAATGCTCCACATACCGGCGGGCAAGCCCGGTCTGCGGGTTCCTGCCGTTGTCGTTCTCGAAAGTCCAGTCCCGCATGGTGGGGTCGGTAAAGCCCCGGCGTTTCAGTTCTTCCACGGTGTCAAGGTGCCTGCGCCGCTTTTCGGCGGCTTCCCGTTCCTCGCGGGCGGTTTTCTGGCAGTCGCACTCTGCCGGGTGGCGGTCGCGCCCGAAGATAGCGGCCTTATCCGGCGCAAAATAGGCTTCTTTCGGCTTGCGGCACTTGCCGCAGTACAGTAAACCGTCCTCGCCGGTGTAGTCCTCCGGCTCCGGGGTGGTGGCCGTCATATTCTCCAAAACAGCGTTGATTTCATTCTTCATAAACTCTCGCCCTCCTTGCATGAGTAGTCTGGTATGCCCTTTTTAGGGGCTTCCTTTTTGTCGTTCCCCGCCCATATCCGCAGGGCGGCGGCATAGTTCTGGTAGCTTTTCCCGTTGGCGGCAAGGTAGCGGCTCATTTCCTCGATGAACCGTTCCAGCCTGTCAGGGTACTCTGCCTGCAACTCGTCGTATTCGGTCTGTGACAGAAAAATATTTCCATATCGGCCATAGGGCGCGGACGGCCCCCCACTCACTCCCTTTGTTTGGCTCTCTGTAAGGTTGTTTATAGTAGTTTGGTTAGGGGACGGTTTTCCGACCATCATAAGGTCGGTTTTCTGACCATCAGTAGGACGGTTTTCCGGCTCTATGAGGGGCGGACTTCCGGCCATCAGTTGGTCTGAAAACTGTACCTGTGGCACTGGCGGTACTTTGACATAAAGCCGGTTCGGTGCGGAGAAGCCGCCCCGTTCCCGTTCCAACAGCCCCGCCGTGTCCAGTTCATTAAGCGCCCCCTTGATGGTGGTGCTGCCTTTATCCAGTATTTCTGCTATCTCCGCGATGGGATAGATAATATAAATCCTGCCCTCGTCGTCCAGCCACTTGTTTTTCTGGGAGAGGGTGGAACGGTCTAACAGCAGCGAATACAGCAGCTTGGCGGTCTGTGAAATCTCCATTTTCAGCAGGAAACGGGGATACGGCAGATAGGCGGGCAGCCGCGTGTCTGCCCTGATATAATCAGCGATAGGATCACCTCCCTGTGTTCGGGTTGATTTTGGCGTATTGTCACGCATTAAAACGCCGTTTCCGGGGGAAAAGGATAAATGTATCGCGTACCCTTTGACACCCACGAAAAAAGCCTTGATTTATGCGGGTTTGAAAGGCTCTAAAGCGTGACATCTCTGCCTTTGTTTCCGCTTTCTCTCGGCGGCTTTGATTTTCTTCATGCGCCCGGCGCAGTCGGGGCAGTATTTTCCCCGGTTGGATTTGGGGACAAAGGCCGCCCCGCAGACGGCACACCGTTTCCGGCTTCCCCGGCACAAGAGGGCTGCGGCCAGCTCCCCGTCAAGGGGCAGGACAGCCACACGGAACCAGCGGCACATGAGGGAATAGGAAATGCTCTGGACGCACACGCAAGGCTCCCCGTCGTCTAACAGCAGGCAGTTCCCCCCGTCGTAGTTACAGCACTCATGTACCAGCCGCCGCGCCCGCCGGTGCTGGCGGTAGTCCATGCGGGGCAGGTTATCGCTCATGGCTCTGCTCCTTTCTGCGGTGGGGTTCCTCCCGGCGCAAAATCTGGTCGATGTTCCGTTTGACCGTCTGCAACTCCTTGAACCGCTGCTTCTGCTCTTGGTAGGTGTTATACAGGCCGGATTTCTTGGAAACAAGCTGCTCGATCTCGTCCTGCAACGCTTTCCGGGCGGGCAGCTTGGTAATGCCATGCGCCTTGAAATACCGGGCTGCTGCGTCGGCTATGATAAAATCGCTCTCATGGGCCTGCCGGTATGCGGCGCGGGCTTTCTCGGATTTCTGTGCCCGCAGCCCGTCGCGGGCGGCCTTGGTCTGGGCGTAGGCCAACACCTGCCGCTGCAACTTCTTTTTCCCTTGCAGCTTCGTTTCCAGTGCTTTCAGTTCGCCGCTGGTCTGGCGCATTTCCTGATAGGCGGTATCAACGGCGGCTTCTAACTGCTCCGGGGAAGTGAAGCCGTATTCCTGATACACATTCAGCGTCGCGGCCATTTGTTTGAGGTTGTGCATGGTCGCCCAGCGTTCATAGCCCCGGCCTTTGCCCTCGGCCATTTTCTGCTCAATGTCCACAAGCCGCTGCACTCCGTCCTGTTTCGGGGCGGCTATCTCGGCTCTGGCAACCTGCAAGCGGTCTTTTATGGTGCGTGGGGGATCGGGGGATCTGGCTGGCGCTTCGGCTGCTCTGGCGGCGTTTTGCTCTAAAACGGCAAAGACAGCGGCGCGGTCAAAATCGTCGCCCAGCTTCCGGGCGGTAATTGGCTTTGTCCTGTCCGGCGTGAGGTAGGAAAGCCGCCCCCGGCTCTCCTTGACGGTCACACCCTCCTGCAGCAACAGAGAGGAAAACTCGTCAAAGCTGGCGGCGGTGGCAAGGGCTTTCCGTAGGGTCTGCCGCAGCTTCTCCTTGTTCGTTTCAAACTTGGTCTGCCGGGGCGTGATACCGCCTGCAATCATGGGGGCGTTCTGCTTGTCCAGCGCGGCCTGTCCCTTTTTCTGCGCCCAATACTCCCGGTCGGTGACGCGGTTCTTGCTGCCGTTCAAGAGGTCGATTTGATAAAGCCCCTCCCGGTGGCACATCTCCATGACTTCGGATTTGAAGTAGCGCAGGGCAGCGTCGGTACATCGGTGCTTGCAGCCGGCTTTCGTATCGGCCGGCCTGTCCATGTAGGGCAGGAACGGCACTTCCTCAATCCGCAGGCTGTTTATGACGATATGCACATGAATGTTGCCGCTGTGGTTATGCCCGTCCGGGTGGGTGCAGACAAGGGCCTGGTGGCCGGGAAAATGCTCTTTACAGAATTGTTCCCCCAACGCCTGCGCCCGGTCTACGGTCAGGCCGTTGTCCGGCCCGTCCCGCGGGTCAAAGCTGATGATGTAGTGGTGGCTTTTCACATCTTCCCGCCGCTGGTTTTTCTGATAGCGGAGATTGGCCCGCATACACGCAACGGCAAAATCCTCCCCGTCGCAGTTCAGCGTGGACAGCCGGTAGTCCTCGCGGGGGATAAGCCTGCCGGTTTC
>OJRQ01000217.1_pt1 | contig 43884 bp, 40 predicted proteins | sample 1599271 | NCBI WGS metagenome assembly OJRQ01 (sample SAMN03922533, study PRJEB24848) | human gut metagenome | isolation source: stool sample | host: Homo sapiens | place: Germany | collected 2010-05 | reverse complement strand
AGTGGGAGAGGCGGGCGGGTCCCGAAACCTCACGGGGGCGCCACCACCCCAAGCGTTTTTCTTTGGGGCTCCACCCCGTTTCTTTGGGCAAGACCAAAGAAATGGGGTGGAACACGCAGCACAAGGTAAAGAAACGCGGCAGCAAAACGGCGAGTTCCTCCCAGCCAAGCCCCCACCCCCCGGGCGGCGCTGGAACCCCGCCCATACAGAGCGGCCCCCCCACCAACCCCCAAACAAACAGGAGATGACGCCATGCATAAGCTCACAAACCTGTCCCTCGCCCCAGGCGAGGACGAGCGACAGCTGCGCACCCTCGCCGCGGAACGCCTCGGTGTCCGCGCCGAAGATATCGAGGAGCTGGTCCTTACCCGCCGCGGACTCGACGCGCGCAGGCGCGGGGCCATACGCTGGGTCTGCTCCGTCCGCGTCCGCCTGCGGGGCGAGGCCCCCGAGCCGGAGGAGCGCTATGAGATACCCCGCCCCGCCGCGCCCGGACCCAGGCCCGTCGTCGCCGGCTTCGGGCCCGCCGGCATCTTCGCCGCCCTAGTCCTCGCCCGCGCAGGGCTGCGGCCCATCGTCCTCGAACGCGGCCCCTGCATGGAGGAGCGCCAGCGCGCCGTCGCCGCCTTCCGCGCCGGCGGGAGCTTTGACCCCGAGGCCAACGTCCAGTTCGGCGAGGGCGGCGCCGGCGCCTTCTCCGACGGCAAGCTCGGCACCGGCACCCACGACGCGCGCATCGCCTTCGTCCTCGATTCCCTCATAGAGCACGGCGCCAAGCCCTCCATCGCCTACGACGCCAAGCCCCACCTCGGCACCGACGTGCTCTCCCGCGTCGTCGTCAGCCTTCGGCGCGAGATCGAGAGCCTCGGCGGCGAGGTCCGCTTCCGTACCCGGCTTGAGGGCCTCGATATCGAAAACGGCGCCCTGCGCGGCGTCCTCGTCCGCTCCGGCGGCGTCACCGAGCGCATAGAGGCCCCGCGCCTCATCCTCGCCACCGGCCACAGCGCGCGGGACACCTTCCAGATGCTGCTCGACGCCGGCCTCCCCCTGGAGCCGAAACCCTTCTCCATGGGCGCGCGCATAGAACACCTCCAGGCCGACATCGACCTCGCCCAGTACGGCCGGGCGCGCGGCAGGCTCCTGCCCGCCGCAGACTACGGTCTCAACGTCCACCTGCCCGGCGGGCGCGGGGTCTACACCTTCTGCATGTGCCCCGGCGGCGAGGTCATAAACGCCGCCAGCGAGCCCGGCGGCCTCGTCACGAACGGCATGAGCTGGTCCGGACGCGCGGGCAAAAACGCCAACGCCGCCCTGCTCGTCTCCGTCTCGCCCGGGGATTTCCCCTATCCCGGGCCGCTCGGCGGCGCGCTCTGGCAGAGGGAGATAGAGCGCCGCGCCTTTGAATACGCGGGCGGCTATCTCGCCCCGGCCCAGCTCGTCGCGGACTTCCTCGCCTCCCGGCCCTCGTCCGGGCCCGGGCGCGTGCTGCCCAGCGCGAAGCCCGGCGTATTTTGGGGCGACCTGCACCGCGTCCTGCCCGCGCCCGTCACGGACGCCATGGCCGAGGCCCTGCCCCTCCTGGGCCGGAAGCTCCGCGGCTTCGACGCGCCCGACGCCGTCCTCACCGGGCCTGAGACCCGCTCCTCCTCGCCCGTGCGCATACCACGGGACGCGGGGCTCTGCGCCGCCGTACGCGGGCTCTACCCCTGCGGCGAGGGCGCTGGCTGGGCCGGGGGCATCACCAGCGCCGCCGTGGACGGCATGAAATGCGCCGAGGCGCTCATCGCCTCTTTTGGGGCATAATATAAAAAACGGAGGTCATCAGCATGAAAATAGCAGTCATAACAGGCGCTTCCTCGGGCATGGGCCTGGAGTTCGCCAAGGCCATAGACGCGGAGGAGACGCTCGACGAGATCTGGCTCATCGCCCGCCGCCGCGAGCGGCTGGAGGAGCTGGCAAAAAAGCTGCGCACGCCCGCGCGCGTCCTGCCCATGGACCTCGGCGACCCGGCCAGCTTTGAGGAGTACAAAAAGCTGCTGGAAGAGGAAAAGCCCCTCATCTCCACGCTCTGCAACGTCGCGGGCTTCGGGCGCTTCGCCCTCTTCACCGAGACGCCGCTGGACGTGAACCTCTCCATGATAGACATAAACGACAAGGCCCTCGTCGCCATGACGCAGCTCAGCCTGCCCTATATGAAGCGCGGCAGCCGCGTCATAAACCTCGACTCGCTCTCGGCCTTCCAGCCCGTGCCGTACCAGTGCATCTACGGCTCGACCAAGGCCTTCGTCCTGAGCTTCTCCCGGGCGCTGAACGTCGAGCTGGAGCCGCGCGGCATCCGCGTCATGGCCGTCTCGCCCGGCTGGGTCAAGACCGAGTTCTTCGAGCACGCAGTCTCCGACAACGGCGCCGTCACCTACTACGACATCCTCTGGGAGCCCGCCGACGTGGTCAAAAAAGCCCTCAAGGACTACAAAAAGGGCAAGGACCTCTCCATCCTCGGCCACAGCGTCCGCCGCCAGGTGCTGCTCGTCAAGCTCCTGCCGCACAGGCTCGTCATGAAGGTCTGGATGAAGCAGCAGGGCCACGCGCACAGGCCGCCGGAAGATTGAGTTAATTGTTTAACTATTGACAAACCGGCGCGCCGGGAATACATTATTATAGTACGTCAATGCGTTTGCGCCGTTTTCCCCCCCCCGTCCCGGCGCGGAAAGTGAGGTAGGCAATGAACATACTTTTCGAGCGTTTCACGCTCCCCGAGCAGTTGAGCCGGGTCATCTACAACAGCCCGAGCGTCATCATCCCCACCAGCAAGGAGGTCCTCTTCGAGCTGATATTCGGCAATGAGCATACGGGCAAGATCGAGGTGCTGTACGACGTCAACGGCAAGCCCGTCAAGGAGGCGGAGGTCGTCCGCTGCAAGAACGGCGCCGCCGTCAACTACCCCGAGGACTACATGCGCCGCCGCGACCCCGACTGTATGCGCATCGCCGACGACCAGCCCACCGACAAGCCCCGCTTTGAGGACGTCTACGGCTACAAGTTCGACGAGCTCAGGATAGAGACGCTCCGCTGGCTGACGAAGCAGGAGCTCATACTCGTGCCCTTCAAGGCCGGCGGCTACGACTACGGCTACGAGGCCGTGCTGGTCTGCCCGCGCAACGCGGCCTTCTTCGGCTTCGCCATGGCCCAGCTCCAGGCCTTTGTGGACATCCGCACGGTGGACCACTTCAAGCCCCGCGCGGTGGTCTACGTCGCGCCGCCCTTCCGGCACACGCGCTTCGGCGGCAAGCAGGTCGTCGTCCACAACCGCCTGCCGGACCTGCACGAGGTCTTCTCCTACAACCTCTACCCCGGCCCCTCCGCGAAGAAGGGCATCTACAGCGTGCTGCTCGACATAGGCGAGCAGGAGGGCTGGGTCACGGCCCACGCCTCCTCCGCGCGCATCATCACGCCCTATGAGAACGAGATGGTCATGATGCACGAGGGCGCCTCCGGCGGCGGCAAGAGCGAGCTTTTGCAGGACGTCATGCGCTGCGCCGACGGCCGTGTGCTGCTAGGCGTGGACCTCGTGACGGGCGAGGAGCGCTATATAAGCATGAGCGATACCTGTACCATCGCCCCCGTCACGGACGACATGGCCATGTGCCCGCCCAGCATCCAGAAGAGCGGCGGCAAGCTCAGCCTTGTGGACGGCGAGGACGGCTGGTTCGTCCGCGTGGACGGCATCACCTCCTACGGCTGCGACCCCATGTATGAGCGCATCGCCATACACTCGAAGGAGCCGCTGATGTTCCTGAACCTGGAGGCCGTGCCGCGCGCGACCTGCCTGCCCTGGGAGCATGTGCTCGACTCCGACGGCAAGCCCTGCCCGAACCCGCGCATAATCGTGCCGCGGCGGATGATAGAGAACATCGTGACCCAGCCGGTGGACGTGGACGTGCGCTCCTTCGGCGTGCGCATGCCGCCCGCGACGGCGAAGAAGCCGACCTACGGCATCATGGGCCTCATGCACATCATCCCGCCTGCGCTGGCCTGGCTGTGGCGGCTGGTGGCCCCGCGCGGCTTCAAGAACCCCAGCATAAGCGGCGGCAGCCCGCTGGCCAGCGAGGGCGTCGGCTCCTACTGGCCCTTCGCCACCGGCAAGCGGGTCGTCCAGGCGAACCTGCTGCTGGAGCAGATCATAAACTGCACGCAGACGCGCTATGTGCTCATCCCGAACCAGCACATAGGCAGCTTCAAGGTCGGCTTTGCGGCCGAGTGGATAGCGAGGGAATATCTCGCGCGCCGCGGCGGCGTGAACATGAAAATGGATAGGCTCTCCCCGGCGCGCTGCCCGCTCTTCGGCTACGCGCTCAACGAGATGAAGGTGGACGGCCAGCGCATCTCGAGCCGCTTCCTGCGCCCTGAGCTGCAGGAGTCCCTCGGCGAGGAGGGCTACGACAAGGGCGCGGAGATCCTGTATAAGTTCTTCGAGAAGGAACTCGCCGTCTACGACTGCGAGGAGCTCCACCCCGTGGGCAAGCAGATCCTTGAGTGCTTCAAGAAGCGCGGCTCCGTCGAGGACTACTGCGCCATCCTCCCGCTTGGCCTGAGCGACTAGGCCCGCGCCGAGCCGCCGAGATGTCCGCTCCGCGCCCGGAAAAGTCAAAAATGCCGCCCGATGGGCGGCATTTTTGATTGCAGGGTATCCTCTCGCGGTCGATGCACCCCGCCCCTGCAAAACCAGAAGTTCGCGCGCGCAAAAACAAAGCACCCGCCCTATCGGGCGGGTGCTTTGGCACGCCGTGAGGGATTCGAACCCCCGGCCTTCTGGTCCGTAGCCAGACGCTCTATCCAGCTGAGCTAACGGCGCTTATCGAGCGCCTTAATATATTAGCACAGCGCCTCCGGCTTTGCAAGTCTTTTTTGAGCTTTTTTGGCGATTATTTCATCATCGCGTCCGTGATGTTCTCCGCAAGCTCCCCGGCGGCCTTCAGGGCCTTGCCCACGACGTTCGTGTTCTTGCGCTTCGGCGCAAGCGCCATGCCCACGGACGCGCCTATCGCCAGGCCCATGCCCATGCCCTTCAAAAATGAACTGTTCTGCATCTTTTTCGCCCTCCGTTTTTTGACTTCGCCCCTATTATGCCCCGGCCGCCGAATAATATTTGCCCCCGCGCGCCGCTTGTGTTATACTTCTTTATTATTGATTTAAACTATGCCCAAAAAGGAGAGATACCCCATGCTCTTCCGCCTGCTCGCCGTAGGCGACGTGGTCGGCGCGCCCGGCCTCGATTTCGCGGCGAAAAACCTAAAACGCATCAGAAAAGAGCTCGGCGCCGATTTCGTCGCCGTCAACGGTGAGAACGCCAACGTCGTCGGCGTCACGCCCAAGCAGTGCGACGCGCTGCTCGCCGCCGGGGCCGACGCCGTCACCCTCGGCAACCACACCTGGACCCGCTGGGAGCTCCAGCCCTACCTCGACGAGAGCGCCCGCGTCCTGCGCCCGGCCAACTACGCGCCCCAGTGCCCCGGCCGCGGCGCGGCCGAGTTCCGCACGCCCTTCGGGCCGCTGCTGCTCATAAATCTCCTCGGCCGCTTCACCCTGGACCCCAACACGGATAACCCCTTCCTCACCGCCGACGCCCTGCTCGAGGGCGCCGAGGCCAAGATGATAGCCGTCGATTTCCACGCCGAGGCCACCAGCGAAAAGGCCGCCATGGCCCACTACCTCGACGGGCGCGTCTCCGCCGTCTGGGGCACCCACACCCACGTCCAGACCTCCGACGCGCGCATCCTCCGCCGCGGCACCGGCTTTATCACCGACCTCGGCATGACCGGGCCCGTTGACTCAGTCATCGGCATAAAGCCCGAGCAGTCCATAGGCAAGTTCCTGGGCGACGTGCCGCGGCGCTACGACTGCGCGCCCGGCCCCTGCAAGCTGGAGGGCGCGCTCTTCGAGCTCGACAGCGAGACCGGCGCCTGCACCCGCGCCGAGGCGGTGAGGTTCACATGATACGCATACTCCACGCGGCGGACCTGCACCTCGACTCCCCCTTCGAGGGCCTGCCCGAGGAAAAGGCCGCCCTGCGCCGGAATGAGCAGCGGCAGCTGCTGCGCGCCCTCGCCCAGCTGCGGGCCGAGAGCGGGGCGCAGCTCGTCCTGCTGGCCGGCGACCTCTTCGACAGCGCGGCCTCCTGGGCCGGGACGGAGGACACGCTCCGCCTCGCGCTGGCCGAGATGGAGGTGCCTGTCTTCATCTCCCCCGGCAACCACGACTTCTACAGCCGCAGCGGGCGCTGGCAGAGGCTCGCCCTGCCGGAGAACGTCCGGCTCTTCACCGGGCGGAGCCTGGAGGACCTCGATGTGCCGGAGCTCGGCGTCCGGGTCTGGGGCGCGGCCTTCACGGACAGGGTCTCCGGCCCCCTGCTGCGCGGCTTTTCCGCGCCCAGGCAGGAGGGGCGGCTCGAACTGCTCTGCCTGCACGGCGAGGTGGGCGTCCCCTCCTCGCGCTACGACCCCGTTTCCGAGGAGGAGCTGGCCGCCAGCGGCCTCGACTACGCCGCCTTCGGCCACGTCCACGCCTTCAGCGGCCTGCGCCGGGCGGGGGACTGCTTCTACGCCTGGCCCGGCTGCCCAGAGGGCCGCGGCTTCGACGAGACGGGAGAAAAGGGCGTCATCATCGCCGACGTGGAGCGCGGCGGCGTGAAGATCCGCTTCGCGCCCGTCTGCACCCGGCGCTACGAGCGGCTGGAGGTGGACGCCTCCGAGCTTGAGAGCTTCCGCCTGCCCGAGGGCGCGGAGAGGAACATATACCGCCTGAGCGTCACGGGCGAGACGGACGCGCCGCCCGACCTCGCGGCCCTGCGCCGCCGGCTTGAGGGCGAGTGCTTCGGCCTGCGCCTGCGGGACGAGACCCGCCTGCGCCGGGACGTCTGGGCTCGCGCGCAGGAGGACAGCCTGCGCGGGGCTTTCCTGCGCCGGCTGCGCGAGAAATACGACGCCGCGCCGGACGAGGCGGGGCGCGAGGCCGTCACCCGCGCGGTGCGCTGGGGCCTCGCCGCGCTCGACGGCGGAGAGGAGGCGGAGGAGCTATGATCATCCGCAGCATGACCGCCGATTTCGGCCGCCTTGAGGGCGAGACGCTGGAGCTCGAACCCGGCCTCAACGTCATAGCCCGCCCCAACGAGAGCGGCAAGAGCACCTGGTGCGCCTTCATCCGCGCCATGCTCTACGGCATCGACACCTCGGAGCGCGTGAAGGGCGGCTTTTTGCCCGACAAGCTCCGTTACGCGCCCTGGTCCGGCGCGCCGATGTCCGGGACGATGGAGCTCGAATACGCGGGGCGTGAGATAACGCTCACGCGCTGGACCAAGTCCGCCTCCTCGCCCATGCGGGAGTTCCGGGCCGTGTACAGCGGCACGGCGGAGCCGGTGCCGGGGCTCACGGGGGCCTCGGCGGGCGAAGCGCTCATCGGCGCGGGGCGGGAGATCTTCCGCCGCAGCGCCTTCATAGGCCAGGGCGAGGCCGCGGTCACGGGCTCGGCCGAGCTGGAGCGGCGCATCGCTTCCGTAGTCTCGACAGGCGAGGAGGGGACCAGCTGCACCGAGGCGCTCAGCCGCCTGCGGGCCTGGCAGAACCGCCGCCGGAGCAGCCGCCGCACGGGCGCGCTGCCCGAGCTTGAGGCCGAGCTGCGCGCACAGGAGCAGCTGCTGGAGCGCGTCAGCGAGTCCTCCCGCCGCCGCGAGGGGCTCAGCCGTGAGCTGGAGCTCATGGAGAGCGCGGCCAGGGCCGAGGCGGAGCGCGAGGAGACGGAGCGCCGGCGTGTGCGTCAGGCCGCGCGCGAGGCCGTGGAGAAGGCCGGGGAGGACGTGCAGCGGCTTGAGGCGGCGCTCTCGGCCGCGGTGGCGGAGCGGGCGCGGCGAGAGGCCGCCGAAGGCGCCTCGCCCTTTGCGGGCATGGAGCCGGACGAAGCCCTCTCCGAGGCCGAAGCGGCAGCTGAGAAGGCCGGGGAGCTCGGCGCTGCGGCGCGCTCCGGCGTCTCGCGCACGACGGCATACATATTCGCGGCGCTCTGCCTTGTGGCTTTCGGCCTGGGCTTCGTGAGCGCCTGGGCGTTTATAGGCGCGGCGCTCTTCGCGGGGCTGGCGGCCTGGCGCTTTTTCGCCGCGTCGAAGGCGGCGGAGCGCGCGCGGCAGGCCTCGGCGGAGCGGCACAGGCTGCTTGCGGCCTGGGGAGCGGCGGACGAGCGGGAGCTTTTGGACGCCGCGCGCGAGTATGCGGAGCTGTGCGCCGCGGCGGAAAAGGCCGCGGGGGCCGAGCGCCGCGCGGGCGAGGCCCTGGAGGAGGCGAGAGCCCGCCGCAGCGAGGCCGAGGCCCGGCTGTTCGAGGAGCTTCCGCCCAGTGAGAGCCGCCGCGAGGCGGAGCGGCGCTGCGAGCTGCTGCGCGCCTCCATAGCGGAGCTCGGCGGGGCCGTCGCCGCGATGGGCGACCCCCTGGTGCTGGAGAGCGGCATCCTCGAAAAGCGCGAGCATATGGAGAGGCTTAACGGGCAGTGCTCGGCCATAGCCCTCGCGGCGGAGACGCTGCGCGAGGCCGACGCCGAGCTGCAGAGCCGCTTTTCCCCCGAGCTGGGCCGCCGGGCGGCGCGGCTGCTCTCCCGCATGACGGGCGGGCGCTACGCGGAGCTGACCGTGGCGCGGGACTTCTCCGTCCTGCTGCGGCGGGAGGGCGAGACGACGCCGCGGGAGGCCCTGTACCTCAGCGAGGGCGCGGCCGACCTCATGTACCTCGCCGTGCGCCTGGCCATCGTCGAGCTCACCCTGCCCTCGGAGGAGCCCTGCCCCATAGTCCTGGACGACGCGCTGGTGAACCTCGACTCCGCGCGCCGCGCCGCGGCCATGGAGGTCCTGGGCGAAATTGCGGAAACAAGACAGGTGATCCTGTTCACCTGCAACTAGATAAGGAGATGCAAGAAATGAGATTTGAAGTTTCCCCCGCAGTATTCGAGCTTTTGCCGGACGCCTGCTTCGGCGTCGTGGCCGTGAAGGGCGCGGACAACACGCGGCCCATAGCCGAGGTCTCGGCCCTGCTGCACGAGAGCATCGCCGCCTGTGAGAAGGCCCTGGAGGGCGTGAAGGTCAAGGAATCGCCCGAGATCGTGCCCTGCCGCGAGGCTTTCCGGGCGCTGGAGATAAATCCGAACAAGTTCATGTGCTCCATCGAGGCGCTGCTGACGCGCATCGCCAAGGGCAAGGGCTTCCCGGAGATAAGCCCCGTCGTGGACTTCGGCAACGCCGTCTCGCTCAAGTACCGCCTGCCCATAGGCGCGCACGACATGGGCACCGTCTCTCGCGCGCTGGAGGTGCGCCACGCGCAGCCGGGCGACAGCTTCATCCCCTTCGGCGGCGGCGAGGCCGAGACGCCGGAGCCGGGCGAGGTGGTCTACGTCTCCGACGGGCAGGTCCGCACCCGCCGCTGGACCTGGCGGCAGAGCGAAGTCGGCAAGATAACGCCCGAGACTCGCGACCTGCTCTTCCCCATCGACGGCTTCACGAGCCTGAACCTTGAGCGCGTGCTCGCCGCGCGCGCGGAGCTGGCCGAGGGCCTGGAGCGGTACTTCGGCGCGAAAACCGCCGTGGGCCTCGTGGACAGGGACAACTGCGTCTTTGAGGCTGAGCTATAAAAAAACGCGCCGCGCTGGGCGCGGCCAGGGAGGACGAGTATGTACAAGCGACTGACGGCGCTGCTGCTGGCGGCGCTCCTGCTCCTGGGCGCGCTCTCCGGCTGCGGCAGCGTGCTCGACGCGCTGGAGGACAGGCTGGAGACCACGGCCGAGCCCGAACCCTCCCTGCCCTCCGGGGACTACCTCACGGAGGGGCTCTACTTCTACGGGAGCTGGCGCGCGGACACGGACTACTCCGACATGTACGCCTACAGCGACCTCGACTATTTCCGCAGCCTGGGCGATGAGCTGCTGTCCGTTGCGGCCTCGGGGCCTGACGAGGAGGCGCTTTACGACGCATGCTTCGCCTTCACGGACGAGTTCTACTACATACGCACCGCATCGGATCTGCGTGACCTCGAATACTACCGCGACCCCTCAGACGAGGCCGCCTCCGCCGCGCGCGCCGAGGCCTACGAGGCCCTGTACGAGGCCGAGGACTACCTCTGGGACACGATGCACGAGGCCACCCTGCTCGCGGGCGAGGAGCTGATGGCCGCCGCCTGCGGCGAGGCCCAGGCCTCCTCCTGGGCGTCCTGGACGCCCGGCGGCTCCGGGGCTGACAACGGGCTCGCCTCCCGGGAGCGGGAGCTCGTGGACGAGTACTACGCCCTCATCACGCAGCCCGTGCCGGATGTGGAGGCCATATGCGGGCTGTACGCAGAGCTCGTCGGCGTCCGGCGGGAGCAGGCCGCGCTCAGCGGCTATGCAAACTATGCCGAGTACGCCTACTCCGGCTTTGCCCGGGACTACGGCCCCGAGGCGGCTCAGCCTATCTGGGCGGCGGCGAAGGAGCATTTCGTCCCGCTGCTGGCCGATTACGCCGCCGCGCTCTACGGCCTCATGGACAGCGCGGCGCGCAGCTGCACGGAGCAGGAGGCGCTTGAGGCCCTGAGCCTCGTGGCCGGCGGCATCTCGCCCGAGACCGCCGAGGCCTGCGAATATCTGCTCCGGCACGGGCTCTACGACTTCGAGGCCCTGGACACCAAGCCCGACATGGGCTTCACCACCGTGCTCTACTGGTACAACGAGCCCTTCATCTTCAACTCCCCCGCGGGGGACATCAACGACTACACGAACACCTTCCACGAGTTCGGCCACTTCCTGAACTTCTACGGCGTGCCGAGCGACCTCATCTTCGGCGTCTCGGACAACGAGATAAGCGAGATGCAGTCCATCGGCATGGAGCTCATGGCCACGCACTGGTACGGGGAGATCTTCGGCCCGGACGCGGACGGGGCGCTGGCGAACCTGCTCTTCAACCTCATCACCAGCGTACTGGACGGCGCGCTCTACGACGAGTTCCAGCAGCGGGTCTACGCCGAGGAGGGGCTGACGCCGGAGCGGATACCGGAGCTCTACGCCGAGGTATACGAGAGCTACGGCTACGAGCCTTATGAGGGCTTTGAGTACGAGTGGGTCTACGTCTCGCACAATTTTGAGATGCCCTTCTACTACATCAGCTACTGCATGTCGGCCATCCCTGTGCTGGAGCTGCTGGACCTTCTCCGCACCGACCCGGGCGCGGCGGCGGAGCTGTACATGCAGATAGCCGCGACGGACCCGGAGCTCTACTACTGCTCCGAGGCGGTATCGGAGCTGGGCCTGCCCGACCCCCTCGACCCCGCCGCCTACGCCGAGGCCGCCGACACTCTCCGCGCCGAGCTTGAGTCTCTGGCCGCCTGACCACCGGCGAAGGCCGCTGTCTTGTGGGCGTTCTTGACATTTGTTAATAAACGTGTTAGCATATATGCGTCCGTTTCTGACAAATACCAAGTGCGGGAGCGTGTGCCATGATACCAGCCGACAAGCGCATAGAGCGGTTGACCCAGGTCGCGCGGATGTACTACGAGCAAAATATGAACCAGAGCGAGATCGCCAAGGCCATCGGCGTCTCGCGCCCCCTGGTCAGCGTGCTGCTGGCAGAGGCCCGCGAGTGCGGCATCGTCACTATCACCATCAACAGCGTCGAGAGCGCGCGGGAGCTGCTGGCGCGCAGGCTGGAGGCCCGCTTCGGCCTGCGCCTCGCCGAGGTGGTCGAGGACGCGAAAAGCGCCGAGGACACCAACAACCTCGTCGCCGCCCGCGCATATGAGCTCTGCTTCTCCGGCGATGCGCGGCCGGGCAGCGTCGGCCTCGGCTGGGGCTCCATGCTCGGACGCATGGCCGACTACGCCGAGGGCCTGCCCGATTCGCCCGCCAAGCCCGCCGGCCGCCTCTTCCCCCTCATCGGCGGCATCGGCGCCTCCTACCGCGGCTACCACACCAACGAATTGGCCCGGATAATCTCCGGAAAGGCCGGTTACGAGGCGGAATACCTCTATTTGCCCGCCTTCTTTGACTCCGAGGCCGAGCTGGACTTCGCCGCCCGGCTTGAGGCCTACGCGGCCGTCCAGGCGGACTGGGACTCCATGGAGCTCGCGCTCGTCAACATCTCAAACTTCCCCTCCTACCCGGACCTCGGCGTCGAATACCGCTTCGGCAGCCGCCTGACCGAGGGCCGCGCCGTCGGCCGCGTCCTCGCCCACTACTACGACGCGCAGGGCCGCGTCCTTGAGGCCCAGGTCAACAACGCCCTCCAGGCCGGCGTGGCCCAGCTCAAAAAGGCCCCGCGCACCGTGGCCGTATGCTCCACCCTGCTCCGGCCCCAGAGCGTCGCCGGCGCCCTCGCCCTCGGCGTTATCGACACCCTCTGCCTGCCCCTCTCCCTCGCTCAAAAGGTCCTTGACCTCGCGTGAAACTTACCAAAAATCACCTGACCGGTTTGTGCGTAGTTCTGAAAACTGCGCCAGGCCGGTCTTTTTGCGCCTGCCGGACAAAAAAGCTCTTGCGGAGGCGTTCTTACATATGTTATGATTTTCACAGTAAAAGAGCAGGTTTTATTAACATTTGTTATTTTCAAACGGAGGTGCTTCGGAATGAACAGGGACGAGCTGGCGGCGAGGCTGCGGAGCGCCTGCGCGGCGGTGACGGTGGCGCAGGACGAGCTTACGGAGATAGACTCCCATTTCGGGGACGCGGACCATGGCGTCACGATGACGAAGATAGCCCAGGCCATTGCGGGCTCCATTCCGTCCGCCGGCGGCATAAAGGGCATGCTGGAGGACGCGGCGATGGAGGTCATGATGATAAACGGCGGCAGCGCCGTGCCGCTGTGGAACACCTGGCTGGACGGCCTGGCCGAGGCCGCGCCCGAGGGGGAGGAGCTCGACGCCGAGGGCCTGAAGCATATGCTGGGCCACGCGCTGGAGGAGCTTTCGGCCCTCTCGAAGGCGAAGGTAGGGGACAAGACGATGATGGACGCCCTCATCCCCGCCACGGAGGCGGCGCTGGCCTGCCCCGGCTCCGAGGAGGAGGTGCTCCGGGCCGCGGCGCAGGCGGCAGCCGAGGGCGCGGAGGCGAGCCGGAACTTCGTCTCGAAGTTCGGCAGGGCCCGCAGCTACGGCGAGGCGACCATCGGCACGCCCGACGCGGGCGCCGTGTCCATGAGCCGCTTTTTCGCGGGCCTGGCGGAATAGAAGTTCAAATTTTCAGCTTATAAAGGGAGGAAAACACAATGCAGATGAAGAAATTTATCAACGACCCCAACACCCTGACCGACGAGCTGCTGGAGGGCCTCGCCCTCGCGCACGCGGACACCGTTGACGTGCAGGGCCACCTCGTCATCAGCCGCGCGCTTGAGAGCGCGGACCGCGTCACCATCGTCACCTTCGGCGGCTCCGGCCACGAGCCGGCCCAGTGCGGCTTTGTGGGCGAGGGCATGGTGGACATCCAGGTCGTGGGCGACATTTTCGCCGCGCCGAACCCGCAGCTGGTGTTCGAGGCCGTCAAGATGGCGGACAAGGGCCACGGCGTGCTGCTGCTGGTGCTCAACCACGCCGGCGACATGCTCTGCGGCAACATGGTTATGAAGATGGCGGGCAAGGCGGGCCTGAACGTCCGCAAGGTCGTCACCCAGGAGGACATCTCGAACGCCCCGCGCTCCAACTCCGACGACCGCCGCGGCCTGGCGGGCGCCATCCCCCTGTATCACATCGCCGCCGCGGCCGCCCGCGAGGGCCGCAGCCTCGACGAGGTCGCCGCGCTCGCCCAGCGCTACGCGGACAGCATGGCCACCATCGCCGTCGCCGCCCGCTGCGCGACCCACCCCGCCACCGGCGCCGAGTTCGGAGACCTGGGCGACGTGGACATGGAAATAGGCATGGGCCAGCACGGCGAGGGCGGCGGCGGCCGCCAGCCCATGAAGACCGCCAGGGAGACCATCGAGATCATGGCCAACGCCCTCGTGAAGGACATCCCGCTCCAGGCGGGCGACCGAGCCTTCGTCATGATAAACGGCTCCGGCGCGACGACGCTCATGGAGATGTTCATCCTCTACAAGGACTGCGTGCACTACCTTGAGGGCCTGGGCATCGAGGTCGTGGCGAACATGGTGGGTGAGATACTGACCGTGCAGGAGCAGGCCGGCTTCCAGCTCAACATCGCCAAGTGGGACGAGGAGTTCCTGCGCCTGTGGAACACCCCGGCGCACACCCCCGCCTTCTTCAAGGAGTGAGCCATGGCGGACGCAGTCGGGAATAAGGCCGCGAAGGACTACCACATCGGCACTCCCACGCCGGATCAGGGCTTCTTCGCGAAGGGCCTCGGCCACACGGACTGGGGCATGAAAAACCGCATCTCGCGCCTGTTCTCCCCCGAGACGGGCAACACCGTCATGCTGGCCTTCGACCACGGCTATATCATGGGCTCGACGGCGGGGCTGGAGAGGCTGGACGTCAGCATCGCGCCGCTGTGCGAGTACGCGGACGTGCTGATGGGCACGCGCGGGGCTATCCGCAGCTGCATCCCGCCCACGACGGGGAAGGCCGTCTGCCTGCGCGCGACGCACGACAGCAGCGTGCTCTTTGAGGACATGAGCCAGGGCTCCGGCCTCGCGCTGGACATGGAGGACGCCCTGCGCATGAACGCGGCGGCGCTGGCCATCCAGTGCTTCGTCGGCGGCGCGGGGGAGCGGGACTCGCTTGAGGCGCTCTGCCGCGCGGCGGACGCGGGCTACAAATACGGCGTGCCTATCCTCGGCGTCACGGCCGTGGGCAAGGAGATGGCCCGCACGACGCAGTACTTCCTGCTCGCCACGCGCATCCTGGCCGAGCTGGGCGCGAGCGCGGTCAAGACCTACTACTGCGAGGACTTTGAAAAGGTCGCCTCCGCCTGCCCGGTGCCCATCGTCATAGCCGGCGGCAAGAAGCTGCCCGAGGCCGAGGCGCTGGAGATGGCCTGCAGGGCCATGTCGAGCGGCGCGAGGGGCGTCGATATGGGCCGGAACATCTTCCAGTCCGAGCACCCCGAGGCCATGTGCCGCGCCGTAGCCGCCGTGGTCCACCAGGGCTTCGACGCAAAGCGCGCCTACGAATACTATCTCGAACTCGCAAACGCATAAACACAAAAAACCGGGCGGCTCAAAAAGCCGCCCGGGCCCGGAAGAGAGGACGGGGACCGTCTGCCAACTTAGCCCGCCCCTCTGCATGGCATTTCAAAGTATAACGACTTTTGCCGCGTTTAGCAACAGGAATGCCATGCCCGCCTGCCTCGTCATCCTGGTCGCCGTGGTCATGCAGCTGGAGATAGGGCCGGAGCTGCTGAACTTCGTGCCGGCGCTCTTCGTCGGCGCGGGCGTGTACTTTGGAATGTTCTACTACGTCGTCACGGACGGCAGCTGGGCCGCCTACCTTGAGGCGGGCCTCATCGAGATGGCCTGCTGCGTCCTCGGCCTTCTCTGCGGCGTGCTGACCGTGGCCTTCCGGAGCTGGTACGAGCCCAAGTACGTCAATACCGTCAAAAAATAAGGAGGAAAACAAAATGGCAGCCGAGTACATGCACATAGGCATCCCCGTCCTGAACCGCAAGCCGGGCATGGTCTACAACGAGTGGGGCAAGTTCTGGGTCAATGAGAGCGTGGACGAGTACGACTACAAGATAGAGTACCTGAAGTTCGAGGAGGGCACCCGCTTCCCCGAGCTGCTCTCCAAGCAGCCCCACGTCGCCTACAAGGTGGACGACGCCGAGCCCTACCTGGCCGAGGCCGATCGCGTCATCTTCGGGCCCGAGGCTCTTGGCGAGAACGTCCGCCTCGCCTTCATCGTGAAGGACGACGCCATAATCGAGCTCTACGAGGAAAAATAAGCCCCCGGAGGGCGCCCCCTTCCTGGGGGCGCTTTCCTTTTTCCTCAGTGTTCACAAATAATTTACCGCCGTCGGGAGAAATTGTATGGCAAGGGCCGCATTGTGTGCTATAATATCGGATGATTTCTCAGACGGGAGGGGCGCCAAATGGAGTTCAGGCGCGAGGAGATCCTGCCGGGCGTGTTCCTGACCGCCCTGCACACAGACAAGTTCAAAACCGCCGCCATGAGCCTGAGCCTGCTCGCCCAGCTCGACGGCGAGACGGCCTCCATGAACGCGCTCATACCCAGCGTGCTGCGGCGCGGCACCGCGCGCTGTCCGGACATAGACAGCCTCGCCGCGTATATGGACGGGCTCTACGGCCTGCGGGCGGAGCCCGTGGTCCGCTGCGTGGGCGAGATCCAGGCCCCGGGCTTTTACGCCACCTTCCCGGAGGACCGCTGCCTGCCCGGGCGGGAGCGCCTGCTGGAGGCGGCCGCGGGGCTCCTGGGCGAGCTGCTGCTGAGCCCCAACACCCGCGGCGGCCTGCTGCTGCCCGACTACGTCGAGCGGGAGCGGGAGCGCCTTGCCGAGCGCATCCGAGCCCGGCGCAACAACAAGGACGCCTACGCCGTCCTGCGCCTCGTGGAGCTCATGTGCGCCTGCGAGAGCATCTCCGTCGGCGCGCTCGGCTCGGAGCAGGACGCGGAAAACATAGGCTACGTCGCCCTCTCTAAGCACTACAAGGCCCTGCTCGCCTCCGCGCCCGTCGAGGTCTTCTACTGCGGCGGGGCGGACTGGGACGAGGCGGCCTCCGCCGTCTCCGCCGCGCTCGCGACGCTGCCGCGCGGGGAAATAGACTGGGAGCTCGGCACGGACATACGCATGAACTCCCTTGAGGCCGAGCCCCGCGTCTTCCGGGAGCGGATGGAGCTGAGCCAGGGCAAGCTGGCCCTGGGCTGGCGGCTCGGCGAGTGCATGGAGGAGCCGGACCTCGCGGCCCTGCGGGTCTTCAACGCCGTCTACGGCGGCTGCCCCTCGTCCAAGCTCTTCCAGAACGTCCGCGAGCGGCGCTCGCTCTGCTACTACGCCTCCTCGGGCGTGGACACGCAGAAGGGCCTGCTGCTGGTCGCGAGCGCCGTGAACTTTGAGAACTTCGGCGCGGCGCGGGAGGAGATACTCGCCCAGCTGGAGGCCATGCGCCGGGGCGAGATAAGCCCCGCGGAGCTGGATGGAGCCCGGCGCAGCTGCGCCGGCGCCCTGCGCGCCGTGGAGGACGACCCCTTCGCCCTGGAGGGCTACTGGCTGGCCATGAACCTCTCCGGCGCGGAGATAGCGCCCGGGGAGCTGGCCGCCGCCTGCGAGCTCGTGACGGCGGAAGACGTCGCGGAGATCGCCCGCAGCTGCGAGCTCGACGCGGAATATTACCTCTGCGGAAGGGAGGACGGAGCGGATGAGCCTCGCGAGGACTGATTATCCCAACATTGACGAGCGCCTGTATTCCACCGTGCTGGAAAACGGCCTGCGCGTCCTCGTCGTGCCGAGGCCGGGCTTCCTGAAGAAATACGCCTTTTTCGCCGCCAACTACGGCGGCGCGGCGCGTGCCTTCAGGCTGGACGGCCGCCGGGTCGAGACGCCCGAGGGCGTGGCGCATTTCCTGGAGCACAAGCTCTTCGACATGCCCTGGGGCAGCGCGCTGACCGCCCTGTCCGCCGCCGGCGCCCAGCCGAACGCCTACACCTCCGACTTCATCACCGCCTACCACTTCGAGTGCACCGAGGGCTTCGCGGAAAACCTCGGCACCCTGCTCGAATTCGTCTCGACGCCGTATTTCACCGCCGAGAGCGTGGCAAAGGAGCGGGGCATCATAGGCGAGGAGATAGGCATGGCGGAAAACGAGCCGAACCATGCCCTGTACTACGGCCTCATGCGCAGCCTCTACGAGCGCAGCCCCGTGCGCAGCAGCGTCGTCGGCACGGCGGAGAGCATCGCGCGCATAACGCCGGAGGTCCTGACGGACTGCCACCGGGCCTTCTACGCGCCCTCGAACATGCTGCTCGCCGTCGTGGGCGACGTGGAGCCGGAGAGCGTGGCCGAGGCGGCGCGGCGGGCCCTGCCCGCGGAGCGCGCGCCCGTGCCGGAGCCGGATTACGGCGAAATTGAACCCCTCTCGCCCTTTGAGCGGCGCTTTTCGCGGGAGATGGACGTCTCCGCGCCGCAGTTCATGATAGGCGCGAAGCTCCAGCCCGGGGGCGGGGGCGACGCGCTGCTCAGGAAGCAGCTCGCCGCCGCGCTGGCGCTCAGGGCGCTCGCGGGCAGCTCCTCCCCGCTCTACACCTCCATGTACTCGGAGGGCCTCGTGCGCAGCCTCTGGAACGAGGCGGACTGGGGCCCCTGCGCGGCCTACGCCGTCATAGGCGGCGAGAGCCGGGAGCCGGAGCGCGCGCTGGAGCGGTTCTGCGAGGCCGCCTCCGCCGTCGCGCGGGATGGCTTCGAGCCCGCCGCCTTCGAGCGCTGCCGCCGCGCGGAGTACGGCATGCGCCTGCGCGCCCTGGGCTCCGCCCCCGCCCTGGCGGACACGCTGGCGCGCGGCTGCTTTGCCGGCTGCGACGCCCTGCGCGCCTTCGCCCTGCTGCCGGAGCTGGCCATGGAGGACTGCGCCGCCTTCGTGAGGGAATACCTCAGGCCCGAGCGGCTGGCGCTCGCCGTCATACAGCCTCTGCCTCGAAAGGATTGAATCGTCATGCCAACCATGCTTAGAGACGCCGCCATCAGCTTCCCCATGCTGGGCGACCTCACCCTGGATTTCCCCGCGAGCTTCACGCTCTTCGGGCACGAATTTTACCTCTACGGCGTCGTCATGGCCATCGCCTTCATCGCCGCCGTGTTCTATGCCTCGAAGCGCGCGCCGCAGATGGGCATAAAGGGGGACGACATCTTCGGCCTCGTCCTCTGGGTGCTGCCCATCGCCATAGTGGGCTGCCGGGTCTACTACGTCATCGCCGAGTGGGACAGGTACAAGGACAACCTCCTGGACATCTTCAAGATTTGGGAGGGCGGCATCGCCATGTACGGCGGCACGATAGCCGGCGTGCTGACCGTCATCGTCTGGAGCCGCGCGAAGAAGATACCCTTTGCCGCGACGCTGGACGCGGCCTCCTCGGGCCTCATCCTGGGCCAGGTCATAGGCCGCTGGGCCAACTTCGTGAACCGCGAGGCCTTCGGCGGGGAGACGGACATCTTCTGCCGCATGGGCCTCACCACGCCGGACGGCACCACCTATTACGTACACCCCACCTTCCTGTACGAGAGCCTCTGGAACCTCGTGGGCTTCATCATCATAGACCGCTGGTGGCTCCGGAAGGGGCACAGGAAGTACGACGGGCAGGTCTTCCTCTTCTACGTGTTCTGGTACGGCGCGGGCCGTTCCTGGATAGAGGGGCTCAGGACGGACAGCCTGTACATACCCGGCACCAACATACGCACATCCCAGCTGGTCGCGGCGCTCTCCGCGCTCACGGCGCTGGTGATATTGCTCATAAACATCAAGCGGCCCCACAAGCCGACCTACGCCGCGGCGCTCTCCGCGGCCGCGCAGGAGGCCGAGGCCGCGGCTGAAACTGAAAAAACGGAGGAAAAGAACGATGGCTGATTACAACGAACTCATAAGGTCCCTGAAGGCGGCTGCCGGCGGTTTTGCGGACATAGCGCGCGACCTGGCGGGCGCCGCGGGGGACAAGGCCCGCGACCTGGCGGGCGGCGCCGGCGAGAAGGCCAAGGCCCTCGCGAAGCTGGCGAAGCTGAGCATGGAGCTGAACTCCGAGCGCGACAGCCTGAACGAGGCCTACGCGGAGGTGGGCAAGCTCTACTTCGAGACCGCGGACAAGACCGCCCCGGGCGAGATGTACGTCCGCGCCTTTGACCGGGTGATGCTCTCCCTGGCGGCGATCGAGCGCATGGAGGCCGAGCTCACGGAGCTGCGCGCCTGCCTGAACGAAGCCGGCGTGAGCGACGCCGCCTTTGAGGACATAGTGGACGCCGCCGAGGCCGAGGCCGCCGACGGCTCCATCGAGGTAGAGATAACCGAGGACAAGCCCGAGGAATAACCCCCGGCGCCGCAGCCCGGGAAAATCCGCCCCGTTTCCCTGGACAAGGCCAGGGAAACGGGGCGGCTCTGCAATTTCGGGAAGTCCGGCCGCCCTCAGGGGGCCGCGCGGCCCAAAACCCGCCCTTGCATTTCGCGCCCTAATGATGTAAAGTGTCAAAAAGGAGGTCTGAGCCATGTATGAACTCATCCGCGCCGGGGAGCGCAGTTATTATATCGACTGCCCGGCAAAAATCGGCCTGTATGACACCGGGGACGGGGTCTGCCTCATCGACAGCGGCAACGACAAGGACGCGGGCCGCAAGGTCAGGCAGATACTCGACAAAAACGGCTGGAAGCTCCTCGCCATACTCATAACCCACTCCAACGCCGACCACACCGGCGGCTGCCAGTACCTGCAAAAGCAGACCGGCTGCCGCGTCTTTGCGCCGGGCATCGAGGCGGCTTTCACCCGCGCGCCGGTGCTTGAGCCCGCCTTCCTCTTCGGCGGTTTCCCGCCGAAGCCGCTCAGGCACAAGTTCCTCATGGCCCAGCCCGCCCCGGCCGAGGACGTCTCCGCGCCCGGCTTCCCCGAGGGCGTGGACATCCTGCCCCTGCCGGGCCATTTCTTCGACATGGCCGGCTACCGCACGCCCGACGGCACGGCCTACATCGCAGACTGCCTCTCCAGCGCCGCAACGCTTGAAAAATACGGCTTCCCCTTCATCTACGACGTCGGCGCCTACCTTGAGACGCTCCGCCGCCTGCCTCAGCTGGAGGCCAGGCTCTACGTCCCCGCCCACGCGGAGGCTGTGGAGGACATCGCCCCCCTCGCGGAGCTGAACCTCCGCCATGTCGAGGCCATCTGCGAGGCCGTTCTGGAGCTCTGCGCCGAGCCCACTGGCTTTGAGGAGCTCCTCAAGCGCGTCTTTGACCGCTGGGGCCTGCAGCTCACGATGGAGCAGTACGTCCTCGTGGGCAGCACGCTGAAGTCCATCCTCGCCTGGCACCTGGACGCCGGGCGCGCCGAGGCCCTCGTCGAGCAGAACCGCCTGCTCTGGCGCCGCGTGTGACATTGTCACAGACGCCCGGCCTCCTGCGTGCTAGTATTAGGCCAAGAAAAGAACACAGGAGGAATTAAAGATGTCAGCCGTAAAGATAACCGCTTCCAATTTCGCAGCCGAGGTAAAGGGCAGCGAAAAGCCCGTGCTCCTGGACTTCTGGGCCAGCTGGTGCGGCCCCTGCCGCATGGTCTCCCCCGTGGTGGACGAGATAGCCGCCGAACGCCCGGACATCCTCGTCGGCAAGGTCAACGTGGACGAGGAGCCGGAGCTGGCTTCGGCCTTTAACATAAGCAGCATCCCGACCCTGGTGGTCATGCGCGGCGGCGAGATCGTGAACCGCGCCACCGGCGCCAGGCCCAAGAGCAGCATCCTCTCTCTCCTTCCCTGATCCCTATCCCCCTCCATCCCCTTTTTCTCTCTCAAAAACTGAGGCCCCGGAGCAAAAGCTCCGGGGCCTTGGCCTTACTCTTCGTAAAGCGCCACAAATTCCTCCAGGCAGAGGCCGTTTTCCATGATGTACTCCGCCGCCTCCACGCCTACGTAGCGGAAGTGCCAGGGCTCGTACATGATGCCGGTCACGTCCTCCTTGTCCTTCGGGTAGCGGACGATGAAGCCGTACTGCGCGCAGTTGGCGCTCATCCACTGGAAGAGCTCCGTGTTCTCAAGGCTCTCGTCCTTGAACTCGTAGTATTTGTCCGTGATGTCCGCGGCGAGTCCGAGCTGGTGCTCGCTCGTGCCCGGGGGCGCGACTATGGTCTTGGCGATCTCCTCGCCGTACTGCGAGACCTTGCGGTTGTAGAGGTAGGTCTGCGTGGCGTAGTCGCGGTAGGTGGAGGAGAGGTAGACCGACAGGCCCTGCTCGCGCGCCGCGGCGATGAACTCCGCCAGGGCGTCCGCCGCGCGGGCGTCGAAGCTCTGGCCGTTCTCGACCACGACGAGCTCGGGCGTGTAGTCGCCGATGTTGTTGTCGAGGTTCGCGACCTTGAACTCCCAGGAGGTAATGTCCACGTCGGGCAGGCTGGGGGTGGGCTCGGGCGTGGGGGTCGGCTCCGGCGTGGGGCTGGGAGTGGGGCTGGGCGCTGCGCTCGCGGAGGGCTCGGCGCTCTCGGCGGGCGGCTCGGTCTCGACGGTCTCCGTCTCCCCGGCGGGCTCCTCCGGCGCGGGCGCGGCCAGCATGGCCCTGTAGATGCAAAACAGGAGCGCCGCCAGCATGAGTACGCCGACGACGACCCGTATTATGCGCTTTTTGCTCATTTATCATCACCTGTTCGGATATTACCACTTTTCCCCGCCCCGGTCAACGGCCTGTTGCGGGCGGGGGGCGGCTGTGCTATACTGTACGCAAGAATTTTCGGGAGGCGGAAGCTATGAAACTCACCTGGTACGGACATTCCTGCTTCATGCTGGAGTCGCGCGCGGGCAAGGTCGTGTTCGACCCCTATGCCGACGATTTCCCGCCCGGACTGAGGCTGCCGCAGCTGGCGGCGGACCTTGTCCTGTGCAGCCACGGCCACGGGGACCACAACGCCGAGGACAAGGTCACGCTGAGCGGCGAGCAGACGGACTACACCGTTGAGAGCCTCTGCTGCTGGCACGACGACGAGGGCGGCAAAAAGCGGGGCGAGAACCTAATCCGCATCGTCTCGGGCGGCGGCGCGAGGGTCTGCCACCTGGGCGACGTGGGGCACATGCTCTCGAAGGGGCAGATAAAGGCCATCGGGCACGTGGACGCCCTGCTCATCCCCGTGGGCGGCTACTACACGATAGACGCCGGGACGGCCCGGGAGCTGGCCGACGCCATAGACGCGCAGCTCGTCATCCCCATGCACTGTCGGGGCGAGGGCTACGGCCTGGACGAGATCGACACGGTGGAGCCCTTCCTGGCGCTGTCGAAGAACGTGGAGTTTGCCGACGGGCCCAGCATAGAGCTGCCGGACTTCGGCGCGCCGCGCACGGTGGTGCTGAAGCTCAGATGAAGTTCCGCGGCATAGAGAAGAGGGGCGGCGGGGAGTATCTGAGCCGCTACGACATCCTCTACGAGACGCCTGCGGGCGGGGAGAAGGTCTATGAGATGTTCTCTCGCGACGGGGGCATAGACTCGGAGGAGAAGCTGCGCCACCCGCGGACGGACGCGGTGATGATAATCATGACGGACGAGGCGCGGGAGCATCTGCTGCTCATCCGGGAGTTCCGGCTGGAGCTGGACCGTGAGATCTACGGCCTGCCCGCGGGGCTCATCGACCCGGGCGAGACGCCGGAGGAGGCCGCGCGTCGGGAGCTGAAGGAGGAGACGGGGCTGGACCTGCTGGAGATCCGCCACGTCATGCCGCCCGCGTACAGCGCGGTGGGGCTGTCTAACGAGCAGTGCATATGCGTCTTCGGCGTGGCCGGGGGGAGCATCAGCCCCTGCAAGGAGACGGGCGAGGAGATAACTGCGCGCTGGTATTCGCGCGACGAGCTGCGCGAGATGGTCCAGCGCGAGACCTTCGGCTCCTGGGCGCAGGCGTATACATATATGTGGACCATCGGCCTGTGAGGCTGCGCCCCGCCGTCCCTTCTGCGGGGGCTGTGTCCCACCCCCGCCCGGCGTGACGGGCTTGCACCTACGTGACGTTGACGGCCGCTCCGCAGCCAAATCAAAATGCCGCCCTTCGGGCGGCATTTAACTTTAGCGGCCGGGTGGCTGCTGAGAGCGAGCGGGAGCAGCGGGCGGGGATGGAAACCCCGCCCCTGCAAGGGGGCCGCGCGGTCAGTGCGTGTCGAGCCCGGCGAGGGTGGCGGCCATGACGGCCTTTATCGTGTGCATGCGGTTTTCCGCCTCGTCGAAGACTATGGACTGCGGGCCCTCGAAGACCTCGTTCGTCACTTCGAGCGCGTCGAGGCCGTACTTTTCGCCCACTTCCTTGCCGATGGTCGTCTTCAGGTCGTGGAAGGCCGGCAGGCAGTGCATGAACACCGCCGTGGGCTTGGCATAGCTCATGGCCTTTGCGTTCACCTGGTAGGGCAGCATGGCGTCTATGCGCTCGGCCCAGGCCTCGGGCGGCTCGCCCATTGAGACCCAGATGTCCGTGTACACCACGTCCGCGTCCCTGAGCGCCGTCTCGGGCTCCGTCCAGAACTCCAGCACCGCGCCGGTCTCTGCGGCTATCTCCTGGGCCTGGTCTATGAGCTTCTCGTCCGGGAAAAACTCCAGCGGCGCGCAGGCCACGAAGTGCATGCCCAGCTTCGCGCAGCCTATCATCAGGGAGTTGCCCATGTTATACCGCGCGTCGCCCATGTAGACGAGCTTGATGCCCTCCAGCTTGCCGAAATGCTCCCGGATGGTCAGCATGTCGGCCAGGATCTGCGTGGGGTGGAACTCGTTCGTCAGGCCGTTCCAGACCGGCACGGAGGCGTACTGCGCCAGCTCCTCGACTATGCTCTGGCCGAAGCCGCGGTACTCTATGCCGTCGAACATCCGCGAGAGCACGCGGGCCGTGTCCGCGATGGACTCCTTCTTGCCTATCTGCGAGCCCGAGGGGTCGAGATACACCGGGTGCATGCCGAGGTCGGCGGCCGCGACCTCGAAGGAGCAGCGGGTGCGGGTGCTGGTCTTTTCAAAGATGAGCGCGACGCTCTTGCCCTCGCAGAGCCTGTGCGGGATGCCGGCCTTTTTCTTGGCCTTCAGCTCCGCGGCGAGGTCCAGCAGCGCGACGATGTCCCGCGGCTCGAAGTCGAGCAGCTTCAGAAAATCCTTGCCTTTGAAATCCATTCCTTGTCCCTCCTGTCAGGCGCAGGCGGCGATGATGACCTCGGCCGCCTTCTTTACGAGCTCCATGGGGATGTTGAGCGCGGGCAGCAGCCTCACCTTGCCGTGGGCGGTGAGGACGAGGACGCCCTGCTCCATGCATTTGGCCACGACCTCGGCCGCGGGCTTCGCGGTCCTGATGCCTATCATGAGGCCGAGGCCCGAGACCTGCTCTATGCCGGGCCTGCCCTCGAAGGCGGAGAAGAGGTACTCGCTCTTGGCGCGCACCTGCGCCAGCAGCGCCTCGTCTATGCGGCCGAGGATACTCAGCGCGCCGGCGCAGACGGCGGGGCTGCCGCCGAAGGTCGAGCCGTGCGTGCCGGGGGTGAGGGTGTTTTCGGTCTTCTCTCCGAAGAGGCAGGCGCCTATGGGCAGGCCGCCGCCCAGGCCCTTGGCCGTGGACATGATGTCCGGCGTGAAGCCGTACTGCTGCCAGGCGTAGAGGCTGCCCGTGCGGCCGTTGCCGGTCTGCACCTCGTCGCAGACCAGGAGGATGTCCTTTTCCGCCGCGAGCTCGGCCATGCAGTCCACAAAGGCCCGCTCCAGCGGCATGACGCCGCCCTCGCCCTGGACGAGCTCGAACATGATGGCCGCGATGTCGTCATGCTCCGCGACGAGCGCTTTCAGCGCCTCGCAGTCGTTCGCGGGCGTGTAGAGGAAGCCGGGCAGGAGGGGGTTGAAGTCGCGGTGCATCTCCTCCTGGCCGGTGGCGGTCAGGGTGGCTATCGTGCGGCCGTGGAAGCTGTTTATGAGGGTGACTATCTTGTGCCGCTCCGGGCCGTACTTGTCCGCGGCGTACTTGCGCGCGGCCTTTATGGCGCACTCGTTGGCCTCCGCGCCGGAGTTGCCGAAAAAGACCTTCTTCAGGCCCGTCCTCTCGCAGAGGACCTCGGCCAGCCTGGCGCAGGGCTCGGAGAAGTAGAGGTTCGAGCAGTGCTGGAGCTTGCCCAGCTGCTCCGAGACCGCCGCGGCCCAGGCGGGGTCAGCTATGCCGAGGGCGTTCACGGCGATGCCGCTGCCCATGTCGATGTACTCCTTGCCGCTCTCGTCCCGGACGAGAGAGCCCTTTCCCTCCTTCAGGACCACGGGGAAGCGGGCGTAGGTGCCGGCTATATATTTCGCGTCGAGCTCTTTCGTGTTCATTTCTTCTCCCCCACCATCATGGTGCCGCTGCCCTCGTCGGTCAGCATCTCCAGCAGGATGGAGTGCGGGACGCGCCCATCGAGGATGAAGACCTTCTTCACGCCGCAGAGCAGGGCCTCTATGCAGCTTTCGACCTTGGGTATCATGCCGCCCTTGATGACGCCGCGGCGGAAAAGCTCCACGGCGTCGTTTATGTCCGCGTAAGGCACGAGGCTCGCGGGGTCGTCCGGGTCTTCCATGATGCCGGCGATGTCGGTCATGGAGATGAGGCACTCCGCGCCCATGGCGCCGGAGATGTGCGCGGCCATGGTGTCGGCGTTTATGTTGTAGACCTTGCCCTCGTCGTCGCAGCCGAGGCTGGAGACGACGGGGATGTAGCCCTTTTCGAGCAGGTCGTTGATGGGACCCACGTTCACGCGGGTGATGTCGCCCACGTAGCCGAGGGCGGGGCTCTTGCTCTTGGCCTCGATGAGCTTGCCGTCGATGCCGCAGATGCCCATGGCCTTGCCGCCGGTGCTCTCGATGAGGTTCACGAGGCTCTTGCCCACCTTGCCGGCCAGCACCATCTGGACTATCTGCGCCGTCTCCTCGTCCGTGACTCGCAGGCCGTTCACGAACTCGCTCTTGACGCCGAGCTTTGACAGCAGGTCGTTTATTTCCGGCCCGCCGCCGTGGACCAGCACCACCTTGACGCCCACGAGCTGCAGCAGGACGATGTCCTCCATCACCTGTCGCTTTAATTCCTCGCTCTCCATGGCGTGGCCGCCGTATTTGATGACGACGACGCGGTTCCAGTACTTCTGGATGTAGGGCAGGGCCTGCACCAGCACCTTGGCCCTCTGGCTTTTGATTATCTGTCCGTCCATAGTCTCTCTCCCTCAGGTCCTGTAGTCTCCGTTTATTTTGACATAGTCGTAGGTGAGGTCGCAGCCCCAGGCGGTGGCCGAGGCCTCCCCGTCGCCCAGGCTGACGAGGATCTCTATCTCGTCCTCGGAGAGGACGGCCTTGGCCTCCTCCTCCGAGAAGGGGATGCCCGCGCCCATTTCGCACACGCGCACCGTGCCGGCCCTGGAGCGGAAGGCGACGCCGACCTTACCTATATCCACCTTTGCGCCGGAGTAGCCTATGGCGCAGAGGACGCGGCCCCAGTTGGCGTCCGCGCCGAACATCGCGGCCTTCAGCAGGCTGGAGCAGATGACGCCGCGGGCCGCGGTCTTGGCGGCGGCCTTGTCGAGGGCGCCCGTCACGCGGCACTCCAGCAGCTTCGTCGCGCCCTCGCCGTCGCCGGCGATGCAGCGGCACAGGTGGACGGTGACGGTGTTGAGCGCGCGCATGAAGTTCTCGAAGTCCTCGCCCTCGGAGGCTATCTCGGCGTTGCCCGCCAGGCCGTTGGCGAGGATGGCGACCATGTCGTTAGTCGAGGTGTCCCCGTCCACGCTGACCATGTTGAAGGTCTCCTGCACGTCCGTGGAGAGGGCCTTTTGGAGCATCTCCGGCGAGACGGCGCAGTCCGTCGTCAGGAAGACGAGCATCGTCGCCATGTTCGGGTGTATCATGCCGCTGCCCTTGGCTATGCCGCCCAGGCGGCAGGTCTTGCCGCCCGCCGTGAACTCGGCGGCGATCTCCTTGAGCTTCGTGTCCGTCGTCATGATGGCCTCGCCGACGTCGTGGCTGTTCGGGCCGAGCGCCTTGCAGAGCTCGGGAATGCCGGTCTTGAAGGGCTCCAGGCTCAGCCTCTGGCCGATGACGCCCGTGGAGGCGACGACGACGTCCTCCGGCGCGATGCCGAGCTCGGAGGCCAGCAGCGCGCAGGTCGCCTCGGCTATCTCTATGCCGTCGGCGTTGCAGGTGTTGGCGTTGCCGCTGTTGCAGATGACGGCGCGGGCGAGGCCGTTTTCGAGGTGCTTTTTCGTCACCTCCAGGGGCGCGCCCTTGACGAGGTTCGTCGTGTACACCGCCGCGGCGGAGGCGGGGACGGAGCTGAGGATGAGCGCCAGGTCCCGCTTCGTGCGGTTTTTGCGGACTCCGCAGTGGATGCCCGCGCCCGTGAAGCCCTGCGCGGCGCAGACGCCGCCTTCTATGAGCTTTATCCCTGTCATTTTGAAAAACTCCCTTCTCAGAGCACGAGGCCCGTGCACTCGTCCGCGCCGAGCATCAGGTTTATGCACTGCACGGCCGCGCCCGAGGCGCCCTTGCCGAGGTTGTCGAAGCGCGAGACGAGCAGCATCCGCTCCTCATTCCCGAACACGGCGACCTCCATCGTGTCCTTGCCCGCCAGGGCGTTCGAGTCTATGAAGCCGCCCTCGTCCATGGCCTCCGCGTACTTCACGATGGGGCCCTGGTATTTCGCGGCGTAGCAGGCTTTCACGTCCTCGATGCCGAAGCCGGCGTTCAGCTGCTCGGCAAAGAGCGGCACCGTCACGACCATGCCGCAGTAGTAGTCCGCGACGATGGGGCAGAAGACGGGCGGGACCTCGAGGCCCGTGATGCCCACCATCTCGGGCAGGTGCTTGTGGGTCTGGGAAAGGCCGTAGGGCCGGGCGGAGGCGAACTTTTCGGCCCTGTCCGGGGCCTCGTAATCGGCTATCATGCCCTTGCCGCCGCCGGAGTAGCCGGTGAGGGAGTGGCAGCAGAGCTTGGCCGAGGCGGGCAGCAGCCCCGCCTCTATGAGCGGCTGGACGAGGACGATGAAGCCGCCCGCGTGGCAGCCTGGGGAGGCGACGCGCTTGCCGCTTATGACGGCCTCGCGCCGCTCGGGGCCGAGCTCCGGGAAGCCGTAGGCCCAGCCGGGGGCTACGCGGTGCGCCGTCGAGGTGTCCACGACGCGCACGGCGGGGTTTTCTATCATCGAGACCGACTCGCGGCTGGCGGCGTCCGGCAGGCAGAGGACGGCGAGGTCGCAGGAGTTGAGCGCCTCGCGCCGCGCCGCCGGGTCTTTCCGCGCCTCGCCCGGGAGGGTGATGAGTTCGAGGTCGTCCCGGCCCTCCAGCCGGGAGTGTATGCGCAGCCCGGCCGTGCCGGCGCTGCCGTCTATGAATACCTTTGTCATGCCGTCACCTGTTTCAAATATTCTATCTGCGCCGCGATGTTCGCGGGCGAGGCGCCGCCCTCGGAGGTGCGCTTCGCCACGCAGGCGGCCAGGGAGATGTCCTCGTAGAGGCTCTCGTCAAAGACCTCGGAGAAGCCGCGGTATTCCTCCAGCGTCATGTCCTCCAGGCTCTTGCCCTTTTCGATGCACCAGGCGACGATCTCGCCCGTCAGCTTGTAGGCCGTGCGGAAGGGGACGCAGCGCCTTGCGAGCCAGTCGGCCAGGTCGGTCGCGTTTATGAAGCCGCCCTTGGCCGCGGCGAGCATGTTGTCCTTGCGGACGGTCATCGTCTCCAGCATGGGCGCGAAGATGCCAAGGCAGGCGTTCACGGTGTCGAAGGCGTCAAAGACGGCCTCCTTGTCCTCCTGCATGTCCTTGTTGTACGCCAGGGGCAGGCCCTTGAGCATGGTCAGGAGCGTTATGAGGTCGCCGTAGACCCGGCCGGTCTTGCCGCGGACGAGCTCGGCCATGTCCGAGTTCTTCTTCTGCGGCATGATGGAGGAGCCGGTGGTGTAGGCGTCCGAGAGCTCGACGAAGCGGAACTCCCAGCTGGTCCAGAGGATGAGCTCCTCGGCCAGGCGGGACAGGTGCGTCATCACGAGCGCGAGGGCCGAGCAGAGCTCGACGCAGAAGTCCCTGTCCGAGACGGCGTCGAGGCTGTTGTGGCAGATGCCGTCGAAGCCGAGCTGCGAGGCGGTGAACTGCCTGTCGATGGGGTGGGTCGTCCCGGCGAGGGCGCAGGCGCCCAGGGGCGAGACGTTCATGCGCTTTGCCGCGTCCGAGAGGCGGCCGATGTCGCGCGAGAACATCATGCCGTAGGCCAGCAGCTGGTGGGCGAAGGTGATGGGCTGCGCCCGCTGCAGGTGCGTGTAGCCGGGCATGACGGCGTCCGCGTTCTGCTCCGCCTGGGTGCAGAGGACGCCGACGAGCTTCGCCAAAAGCTCTATGGTGTCCGCCGTCAGGTCGCGCAGGTAGAGCCGGGTGTCCAGGGCGACCTGGTCGTTGCGGCTGCGGGCGGTGTGGAGCTTGCGGCCCGTGTCGCCCAGGCGCTCGGTCAGGACAGCCTCGACGAAGCTGTGTATATCCTCCGCCGCGGGGTCTATCGCCAGCCGCCCCTCGTCGAGGTCGGCCAGGATGCCGCCGAGGCCCTCGATGAGCGCGGCGCCCTCCGCCGCGGAGATCATGCCCGCCTTCGCCAGCATCGCCGCGTGCGCCATGCTGCCGCGTATGTCCTGCCTGTACATCCTGCTGTCCACGGCTATGGACGAGTTGAAGTCGTCCGCCGCCTTGTCGAGCGCCGCGTGCGCGCGCCCTGCCCAGAGCTTTTCCATGCCCCTTACCCCCCTGTGTTCTTAAGGGGCGGGGGATAGCCCCCGCCCCATGTGAAAGCCAAACTATGTTATTTTACTTCTTCGCGTTCTTCGCGTCAACCTGCGCCTGGACTTTTATCGGCAGGCCGAAGAGATTTATGAAGCCCTTGGAGTCCGCCTGGTCGTAGACGTGGTCCTCGCCGAAGGTGGCGATCTCCTCGGAGTAGAGGCTCCAGTCGCTCCAGGCGCCGGCCTTTATGACGTTGCCCTTGTAGAGGCAGAGCTTCACCTTGCCGGTGACGTGCTCCTGCGTCTTGTCCACGAAGGCGGAGAGCGCCTCGCGCAGCGGCGTGTACCACTGGCCGTCGTAGACGAGCTCCGCGAAGGTGATGGCGAGCTCCTGCTTCTTGTGCATCGTGAGCTTGTCGAGGCAGAGCGTCTCCAGGTAGTCGTGCGCGGCGTAGAGGATGGTGCCGCCCGGGGTCTCGTAGACGCCGCGGCACTTCATGCCGACGAGCCTGTTTTCAACGATGTCGAGCAGGCCGATGCCGTTAGCGCCGCCCAGCTCGTTCAGCTTCAGGATGATGTCCTTCGCGCTCATCTTCACGCCGTCGAGCGCCACGGGGACGCCCGCCTCGAAGTCGAGGGTCACGTAGGTCGGCGTGTCCGGCGCGTCGATGGGCGAGACGCACATTTCGAGGAAGCCCTTCTTCTCGTAGAGCGGCATGTTGCCCGCGTCCTCCAGGTCGAGGCCCTCGTGGCTCAGGTGCCAGAGGTTCTTGTCCTTGGAGTAGTTGGTCTCCCGGTTTATCTTGAGGGGCACGTTGTGCGCCTCGGCGTAGGCTATCTCTTCCTCCCTGGACTTGATGTTCCACTCCCTCCAGGGGGCGATGATGGGCATGTCGGGCACGAAGTGCTTGAGCGTCAGCTCAAACCTCACCTGGTCGTTGCCCTTGCCGGTGCAGCCGTGGCAGATGGCGTCCGCGCCCTCGGCGATGGCTATCTCCGCCAGGCGCTTGGCTATGACCGGCCTCGCCAGCGAGGTGCCGAGCATGTAGTCCTCGTACATCGCACCCGCCTTCACGGCCGGGATGATGAAGTCGTCCACGAACTCGTCCGTCAGGTCCTCGACGTAGAGCTTGGAGGCGCCGGTCTTTATCGCCTTTTCCTCCAGGCCCTCCAGCTCGTCCGCCTGGCCCACGTTGCCGGAGACGGCGATGACCTCGCAGTTGTTGTAGTTCTCCTTCAGCCAGGGGATGATGACCGAGGTGTCCAGGCCGCCGGAGTAGGCGAGCACGACTTTCTTGATGTCCGATTTATTCATAACGATGCCTCCATATTCATTTGCTTGTGGCTTAATATGCGCTAAGTATATACCCGGATGAATAAATATGCAAGGGCTATTTTTCATTTCGGCGTACTGCATCTATATGCAGATTTTGCGCCGCGGTTTTTGTGGGCATTGCACAAAAAGCTACACTATCTGGAAGATGTAGAACTTGAGATACGAGGTTTCAGGCACGTTCCAGAGGATGGGGTGGTCGGGGGCCTGCTTGCGGACCTCGACCTCGCGCAGGCGGACGTTTGCATCTTTAGCCGCTTTTTTCAGCATATATTCAAAATTCTCGCTCTCCATGAAGTGGGAGCAGGAGCAGGTGGCGAGGTAGCCGCCGCGGGGCAGCAGGCGCATGGCGCGGTAGTTTATCTCGCGATAGCCGCTCTCGGCGGCGCGGACGGTGCGCCGGCTCTTCGTGAAGGCGGGCGGGTCGAGGATGACGAGGTCGTACTGCGCCCTCTCCTCGCAGAGCCTGGGCAGCAGCTCAAAGACGTCCTCGGCGAGAAAGTCCATCTTCCCCTCCAGGCCGTTGAGAACGGCGTTTTCCCGCGCGAGGCCGACGGCGGCCTCGGAGACGTCCACGGCGGTGACGTGTTCCGCCCCGCCCAGGGCGCAGTTGAGGGCGAAGGAGCCGGTGTGCGTGAAGCAGTCGAGCACGCGGCGGCCGCGGGCGAGCTTCGCCACGGCGCGGCGGTTATACTTCTGGTCGAGGAAGAAGCCGGTCTTCTGCCCGTTTTCAAAGTCCACGGCGTAGCGCAGGCCGTTTTCGACTATCTCGGTCTTGGTGCTCTCCGGGTGGGGCAGGCCCTCGTACCAGCCCTTATAGCGCGGCAGGCCCTCCAGAGAGCGCAGGGCGGCCTCGTTGCGCTCGTAGAGGCCGGAGACGCGCTCGCCCATGGCCTCCAGCTGCTGCGCGAGGGCGCGGTAGACGGTGTCCTTGACCCCGTCCGTGCCGCCGCAGAGGCACTGGGCGACCAGGATGTCCGAGAACTTGTCCACCGTCAGCCCCGGCAGGCCGTCGGCCTCCCCAAAGACGAGGCGGCAGCAGCCGAGGGAGTCCATGACCGCGCGGCGGTATTCGAGGGCGTACTTCACCCGCCGCTCGAAGAAGGCGGGGCTGAAATCTTCGTTCGCGTTGTCCGAGAGGATGCGCAGGCCTATCTTGCTCGCGGCGCTGTAGAAGCCCGCGCCGAGCCAGGCGCCCTTCTGGGAGAAGACGTCGCAGACGCCGCCCTGCTCCGGCTCGCCCGAGACGGCGGTGAACTCCTCCCTGTAGACCCAGGGGTGGCCCTGTCTTATGGAATTTTCGGCCTTCCGCGTGACGGTTACGGCCGGGAATTTTCTCTCCTGTTTCATACTGCCTCCAAGGGAAGGCGGGCGGGAAAGCCCCGCCCGCCGGATCGTATCTATTATAATGTGCGCTCAGGCGAGCTCGAAGATGAGGGCGGACTCGGGCGGCAGGCTGAGCCTCATGAGCCCGTCCGTGACGGCGCTCTCCCGGCCGGTGAGCAGGCAGCGGGCGCGGGTTATGCCCAGGCCCTTGAGCCCCTCAAGCTCGGCGGAGCCCAGGCCGGCGTTATCGAGCCAGAGGTCGGCCACGAGCTGCTTTTCCCAGTCCGCGCGGTTTATGACGGCGAGGAATGCCCCGTCCCGGGCGCTCTGCCCGAAGACGTCCCGCCCGCCGGAGACGCAGCGCAGGATGCACAGCACGTCCGGGTCCGGCGCGGAGAAGGCGACGGAGCCGGTCGAGAGCGCCTCGTGCGAGTTGCGGATGCGGCCCAGGGAGGCGTACCAGTCCATGAGCGGCCGGGCGCCCATGGTGAAGGGCGCGCGGTCAAAGGGGTCGAGCATGCCGCCCATGCCCGTCTCGTCCCCGTAGTAGACGCAGGGCACGCCGGGCAGCGTGAACTGTATGGCCGCGGCCAGCTTCTGCATGGAGGCGCCGCGGATGTCCTGCGCGTCGCCCACTATGAAGCCAGCCTGCTGCTCCCGGCTGAGGCTGCGCGCGTCGAGCCTCGTGGCCAGGGCCGTGCGCACGCGCTCCACGTCGTGGGAGGAGAGCAGGTTCATGAGCGACCAGTACATGGGCGCGGGGTAGTTGAGCCTCTGCCCCAGCAGGAAGGAGGCCAGGGCCCGCGCGTCCGTGCGGAAGCAGAGGAAGTCTATGACCGCGGAGCGGAAGGGGTAGTTCATGACGGAGTCGAGCGACTCGCCCAGGGCGTATTTCCGCCGGTAGCCGTAGCTGGACTTGATGACCGCGTCCTCCCAGACCTCGCCGAGCACGACGGCCTCGGGGTCCTCGGCCTTGGCGGCCTGGCGGATGAGGCGCAGGGCCTCGTCCGGCAGCTCGTCCGCCACGTCGAGCCTCCAGCCCGCCGCGCCCCGGCGCAGCCAGGTGCGAACGACGCTGTCCCGGCCCGTGATGACGAAGTCGCGCCAGTCGGCGTTGTTCTCATCCACCTCGGGCAGGTCGGGGAAGTTCCACCAGCAGCGGTACTCCTCCGGGTAGCGGCGGAAGTCGTACCAGCCGTAGTAGGGCGAGCTCTCGCCCGCGTTGTAGGCGCCCGCGTCCGGGTAGTGCGAGAACTTGTTGAAGTAGATGCTGTCCGCGCCCGTGTGGGAGAACACGCCGTCGAGCATGATGCGGATGCCGAGCTTCTCGGCCGCGGCGCAGAGCTCCTCGAAGTCCGCGTTTGAGCCGAGGATGGGGTCTATGTTGAGGTAATCCGCCGTGTCGTAGCGGTGGTTGGAGCAGGCCTCGAAGACGGGGTTTAAGTAGATGACGCCGACGCCGAGGTCCCGGAGGTAGTTGAGGCGGCCGGCGATGCCGCGCAGGGTGCCGCCGTAGAAGTCCAGCGGGAAGTAAAAGCCGTCCGCGCTGTTGGGCTGCCAGTCCACGCTCTCGCCCCAGTCCTCGTGGAACTTGACCTGGCGGCCCATCTCCCGGTGCTTTTCTATGCCGTCCCTGGCCGTGTCGCTCCAGTCGCGGGCGAAGCGGTCGGGGAAGATCTGGTACATGACGCTCCGGCGGAACCAGGCCGGGGTCTCGAAGCCGCGCTCGTATACCGTCAGGCGGAAGCCCTCGCCCCGGGAGCTCATGAGCTGGCCGAAGCGCCCGCCCTGCCCTGCGCAGAGCCAGTATTCCCCGCCCGCGAGGCCGAGCCGGAAAACGTACCACAGCGCCGCAGCCTCCTCCGGCATCGTGACGCGCACGAACCAGCGCCCGTCCTCCAGCGCCATTTCGCAGCGGCTCTCAAATCCGTCCCCGTAGAGCACGAGCTCCGCTTCCAGCACGGCGGCCAGCCCGTCCGTGAAGGCCAGCGTGACGCTGCTGCCCGTCGTGACGGCGCCTATGGGACAGCGGCAGCTCTCCCTCGCCGCGTCGTGCGTGAGGTGGGGGGTAAGCTCGGAAATTATCATATATCCTCAAACCTGGCGGGCGCGAGGGTGTACATCGCGCGCAGGGACCCGGCCCGCCGCTCCTTCGTACAGATTATTTTGCCGCAGCACGCGGCGCAGAGCGTGACGAGGTCCGCCTCTCCGTCGCGCAGGAGGGCGTTTTCGCCTATGCGCTGCCAGTCCCCGGGCCAGGCGTCCCAGAGGCGGCCGCAGAGCTTTTCGTTCAGGGCGCGGATGAGGCCCGCGTCCCTGGGCTGGAGCGCCGCTACGGCCTCCAGCGGCACGCGCGCGTCCCGCTCCCCCTCCCCGACGCGGAGGCTGAAGCAGCGCGAGACGAGGTCCACCGCCGCCTCCCAGGAGGCGCGGTGCTCGTCCAGCAGCAGGCGCAGGACCTCCGGCAGGATGAGCGAATCCTGCCCGCCCGAGAGCTCCCGCGAGAGCCGCCCCGGCAGGGCCTGGATGTCGCCCAGGCCCGAAAACGCCTCCGCCGCCTCGGCCGCCGCGCGGAAGTAGGCGCGGGTCAGCGGCGGGGCCTTGCCGGAGTTGAGGCTCGCCGCGAGCTCGGCGCTCCTCGCGGCCTCGTTGTAGTCGGCCTTCACGTCCCCGGCGCGCGCCGGGACGGGCGCTTCGGCCCTGAAGGCGCCGCCCTCGCGCAGGGCGAGGACCTCCACCCTGCCCGTGTAGCTCACGGAAAGGCCGCTGTTCGTCCATATCTCGTGGGCGGCGCCGCCGAAATAGACGCTCACCCTTGCGGGTCCGTTCATGTCATCCCTCATAAAATGTCTATATACAGGCGCGCGTAATCCTCGGCGGAGCGCTCAAAGCCGAAGTCGGCGGCCATGGCGCTGCGCACGAGGCCGGTCCAGGCCTCGGGCTCCTCGCGGTAGACGCGCACGGCGCGCTCCACGGCGTCCTTCATCTCGTGGGCGTTGTAGTTGGCGAAGGTGAAGCCCGTGCCCTCGCCGGTGTACTGGTTGTAGGGCACGACGCTGTCGCGCAGGCCGCCCGTCTCGCGGACTATGGGCAGCGCGCCGTAGCGCATGGCTATCATCTGCGACAGGCCGCAGGGCTCGAACTTCGAGGGCATGAGCAGCATGTCCGCGCCGGCGTAGACCCGGTGCGAGAGCTCCTCATTGTAGCCTATGTAGGCGCAGACGCGCCCGCGGTGCCTCGCCTCCGCCTCGCGCATGAACTGCTCATACTCCCCGGCGCCGGAGCCCAGCAGGAGGAAGCGGATGTCGAAGTCCAGCATCTCGTCGAGCACGCGCTCCACGAGGTCGAAGCCCTTCTGGTCCGTCATGCGCGTGACCATGGCGACGAGCGGGCTGCGCTCCCCGCCCTGCAGGCCCATCTCGAACATCAGGGCCTCCTTGCAGGCCTGCTTGCCCTTGAGGTGGCCGCGGTCGTAGCGCTTGGGGATGAGCGGGTCGGTGTAGGGGTTGAAGAGCTTCCTGTCTATGCCGTTGAGTATGCCCGAGAGCTGGTGCCGCCGGGCGGAGAGGATGCCGTCCAGGCCCTCGCCGTAGTAGGGGGTGCAGATCTCCTCCGCGTAGCTGGGGCTCACGGTGCTCAGCCTGTCGGCAAAGACGCAGCCCGCCTTCAGGAAGGCGGCGCAGCCGTTGAGCTCCATGAACTCGGGCGTGAAATACCTGTCCTCCACCCGCAGCAGGTCCCGGAAGAAGTCGAAGCCGAACTTGCCCTGGTAGAAGATGTTGTGTATGGTGAGCAGGGTCTTTATCTTGCCGTGGACGTAGTAACCGTACTGCGTGCGCAGCAGCATGGGCAGCATGGCCGTGTGCCAGTCGTTGCAGTGCAGCACGTCCGGGAAGAAGCCGAGGTTCGGGATGGCGTCGAGCACGGCGCGGGTGAAGAAGGCGTACTGCTCGCCCTCCGCCTGGCCGCCGCGGTAGATGCGGTCCCCGAAGTAATACTCGTTGTCCACGAGGTAGATGGTGACCCCGTCGAGGACTAGCCGCTCTATGCCTACATACTGGCTGCGCCAGCCGAGGTCCACGGAGAAGCTGAACATGTGCTCGACCCTGTCCTGATATTTGTCCTTCACGCACCTGTGATAGGGGGTGATGACGCGCGCGTCCACGCCGAGGGCGGCCAGGCACTTCGGCAGGGTGCCGACCACGTCCGCAAGGCCGCCGGTCTTGGAGACGGGCGCGCACTCGGCCGAGGCTATGAGCACGTTGGGCAGCCTGTCGCGGTCCTTTTCGAGGAGCAGCTGCTGGAATTCACGTTTCATTTTGACCATTCCTTTCGCTTGGAAGGTTGGGGGCTGCCGGGCGGAGGTGCCTATTTCTTTTTGGCGGGCTTTTTGGCCGCCGCGGGCTTCTTTGCCCCCGCCGCGGGCTTTTTGGCCCTCTTCGCCGCGGGGCTGAAGCGGAACCAGACCGCCGACATGGGCGGCAGCGTTATCCTGGCCGAGCAGGGCTGCTCCAGGAAGGGCTCGTCCGACGAGGCTATCTCAGGCGAGTTCATGACGCCCGTGCCGCCGTACTTCACGTCGTCCGAGTTTATGAGCTCCTTCAGGACGCCGGGCTTCGGCAGGCCGATGGGGAAGTCGTCATAGCGCACGGGGGTGAAGTTCACGGCGCAGACTATGTAGGAGCGCGGGCACTTGCGCATGAAGGCCACGGAGCTGCGCTCCGCGTCGTCCACGTTCAGCCAGGCGAAGCCCTCCCAGGAGTCGTCTATCCTGGAAAGGGCGGGGATGCTCAGGTAGAGCCGGCCCAGCTCCTGCACGTAGCGGCGCATGCCCTCGTGCTTGGGGTACTCCAGGAGGTTCCAGTCCAGCTGCTGGAGGTAGTTCCACTCTATGAACTGCGCGAACTCCCCGCCCATGAACATCAGCTTCTTGCCCGGGTGGGCGAACTGGTAGCCGTAGAGCGCGCGCAGGGAGGCGAACTTCGTGTCGTAGTCGCCCCACATCTTGTTTATCATGGAGCCCTTGCCGTGCACGACCTCGTCATGCGAGAAGGCGAGCACGAAGTTCTCCGAGAAGGCGTACATCATCGAGAAGGTGATGCGGCTGTGGTTGTAGCTGCGGAAGTAGGGGTCGAGGGCCATGTAATCGAGCGTGTCGTGCATGAAGCCCATGTCCCACTTGAACATGAAGCCCAGGCCGCCGACCTCCGCCGGGCGGGAGACAAGGGGGAAGGCCGTCGATTCCTCGGCTATCGTGATGGCGCCGGGGAAGGCGGAGAGCACGGTGGTGTTCAGCTTGCGCAGGAAGTCCACGGCGCCGAGGTTTATGTTGCCGCCGTCCTTGTTGGGGGTCCACTCGCCCCAGCGGCGGCCGTAGTCGAGGTAGAGCATGGAGCTGACGGCGTCGACCCGGATGCCGTCCACGTGGTATTTGTCGAAGAAGAACATGGCCGAAGAGGTGAGGAAGCTCTGCACCTGGGGGCGGGAGTAGTCGAAGATCATGGTGCCCCAGTCCGGGTGCTCCGCCATGCGCTGCTCATCGCCCTCGTAGCAGGGCGCGCCGTCGAACATGCGCAGGCCGTGCTCGTCGCGCGGGAAGTGGGCCGGCACCCAGTCGATGATGACGCCGATGCCGTCGGCATGGAGCCTGTCCACGAAGTACATGAAGTCCTGGGGCGTGCCGTAGCGGCTCGTGGGCGCGAAAAAGCCCGTGACCTGGTAGCCCCAGGAGCCCTCGTAGGGGTACTCCGTGATGGGCAGGAGCTCCACGTGGGTGTAGTTCATCTCCTTGCAGTAGGCCGCAAGCTCGTCCGCGACGCCGCGGTAGTTCGGGAAGACCTCCCCCTCCTTCTTGCGCCAGGAGCCCATGTGTACCTCATAGATGGACATGGGGGAGCGGATGGCGTCCTTCTGCCCGCGCCCGGCCATATAGGCCCCGTCCTGCCAGGGGTAGCCCTCTATGCTCCAGACCTTGGAGCCGGTGGCCGGCCCGGTCTCGGCGTGGAAGGCGAAGGGGTCCGCCTTCAGGACGGTGTTCCCGTCCGCGCCGACCACGCGGTATTTGTAGATGTCGCCGTCCTTGAGGCCGGGGATGAAGAGGACCCAGGTCTCGTCGTCCCGCTTCCACATGGGGTGCGCGCAGCCGTCCCAGCCGTTGAAATCGCCCACGACGGAGACCTCGCGCGCGTGCGGAGCCCAGACCATGAAGCGGTGCATGCCGCATTCGGGTATGTACCGGCAGCCGAAGGCGTCGTAGGCCCGCTGGGCGTTGCCGGTGTTGTACAGATAGATGTCGTCGTTGGAGACATATTTCTCTATGAGTTCTCTCTGTTCCATAAATCCGCCTCCTGTATTCGCCGGCCGGCGGCCTGCGGCCCCGGACCCGTCTCTGACCTATTATACAATTTTTCCATCGCGAATAAAAGCATTTTTTCTCATATGTCGTTTTGACATTCTTTTGAGGCTATTATATACTGTTGACAATGCGTTTTCTGCGGGGTTTTGGCTATGATATACGTTGTGGAGGACGACAAGAGCATAAGGGAGCTGGTGGCCTACGCGCTGGGCTCCGCGGGCTATGAGACGGAGGGCTTCACCTCCGGGGCGGAGTTTTTCGCGGCGCTGGACGCGGCACGCGCGCGGCTGGTGCTGCTGGACATCATGCTGCCGGGTGAGGACGGCCTCGCCATACTCCGCCGCCTGCGCGAGACGCCGGAGACGGCGGGCATCCCGGTCATGATAATGTCCGCCCTCGGCACGGAGCTCGACAAGGTCCGCGGCCTCGACCTCGGCGCGGACGACTATATCGCCAAGCCCTTCGGCATTATGGAATTTCTTGCCAGAGTGCGCGCGCTGCTGCGCCGGGGGGAGCCGAAGGAATCCCTGTGCATCCGCGGGGTCCTGCTCTATCCTGCGGGCCGCAGGGTGGAGGCGGAGGGCGCCGAGGTGCAGCTGACGGCGAAGGAGTTCGACCTGCTCGAATACCTCATGCGCCGGGCGGGGGCCGTCGTGCGCCGGGAGGAGCTGCTGGAGGCCGTCTGGGGCTACTCCGGCGGCGAGGAGACCCGCACCGTGGACGTACACATCCGCTCCCTGCGCCTGAAGCTGGGCGGCTGCGGGGCCATGATACGCACCGTGCGCGGCGTGGGCTACATGGTGGAGGCCTGAACTATGGAAAAGAAGCTCTCATCCATCTCCGAAAACATGCGCCGCAACTTCACGGCCAACGTCTCGCACGAGCTCAAGACGCCCATCACCTCCATCTCCGGCTACGCGGAGATGATGATGACGGGCCTGGCCCGCAGCGAGGACCTGCCGCTTTTGGCGGAGAAGATATATACCGAGGCCCAGCGCCTCATCGCGCTCATAGACGACATCATCAATCTCTCGCGCCTGGACGAGGGCGCGGTGGAGGCCCCGGCGGAGCGGGTGGAGCTGCTCTCGGCCGCGCGCCGCTGCGCGGAGCGGCTCATGGACAAGGCGGCCTCCTGCGGCGTCTCGGTAGAGGTCCTGGGCGGGGAGGAGACCGTCACGGGCTACGCCCAGCTCATAGACGAGATGATAACGAACCTCTGCGACAACGCCATCAAATACAACCGCCCGGGCGGGCATGTCCGCGTGACCGTGGGCAGCCGCGGCGGGGCCCCCAGCCTCTGCGTCGAGGACGACGGCATAGGCATCGCGCCCGAGCACCTCGACCGCGTTTTCGAGCGCTTCTACCGCGTGGACAAGAGCCGCTCCAAGGAGACGGGCGGCACGGGCCTGGGGCTTTCAATAGTCAAGCACGCCGCCGCCTGGCACCACGCCTCGCTGGAGGCGGAGAGCGTGCCGGACAAGGGCACGCGCATAACGATAATTTTCGACGGAAAGGGCGGAGAATGACATGGGCAAGAAATTACCCTTCGTGACGGCGGAGCAGCTCAGGGAGCTCTGCGAGCAGTTTGCGACGCCGTTCCACCTCTACGACGAGCGGGGCATCCGCGAGAACGCGCGCCTGGTGCGAAAGGCCTTCGCGTGGAACCCGGGCTTCAAGGAGTATTTCGCCGTCAAGGCCACGCCCAACCCGTCCATCATGGACATCCTGCGCGAGGAGGGCTGCGGCATGGACTGCTCCTCCCTCACGGAGCTCATGCTCTGCGAGCGGCAGGGCATCACGGGGCCGGACATCATGTTCTCCTCGAACGACACCCCCGCGGAGGACTTCGCCCTGGCCGCGAAGCTGGGCGCGACGATAAACCTCGACGACATCACGCACATCGACTTCCTGGAGCGGACCATAGGCTGCATCCCGGAGACCATCAGCTGCCGCTTCAACCCCGGCGGGTATTTTGAGATATCGAACACGATAATGGACTCCCCCGGGGACGCCAAATACGGCATGACGAAGCCGCAGATGTTCCAGGCCTACCGCATCCTGATGGAGAAGGGCGCGAAGGAGTTCGGCATCCACGCCTTCCTGGCCTCGAACACGACGACGGACGACTACTATCCGACGCTGGCGATGCAGCTCTTCCGCCTGGCTGTGGAGCTGCACGAGGAGACGGGCGCGCACATCGGCTTCATAAACCTCTCCGGCGGCGTGGGCATACCCTACCGCCCGGACGGGCATCACCCGGACATCCTCGCCATAGGCGAGGGCGTGCGGAAGGTCTACGAGCAGATCCTCGTCCCCGCGGGCATGGGCGACGTGAAGATCTTCACCGAGATGGGCCGCTTCATGCTGGGGCCTTACGGCTGCCTCGTGACGAAGTGCCTGCACCAGAAGCACATCCACAAGGAATACATCGGCGTGGACGCCTGCGCCTGCAACCTCATGCGCCCGGCCATGTACGGGGCCTACCACCACATCACCGTCGCCGGCAAGGAGGACGCGCCCTGCGACCATCTCTACGACGTGACGGGCGGCCTGTGCGAGAATAACGACAAGTTCGCCGTGGACCGCTGGCTGCCGGCCATCTGCCCGGGGGACATCCTGGTCATCCACGACACGGGCGCCCACGGCCACGCCATGGGCTACAACTACAACGGCAAGCTCCGCAGCGCCGAGGTCCTGCTCTGCGAGGACGGCAGCGCGCGGCTCATCCGGCGCGCCGAGACCCCGGCGGACTACTTTGCCACGCTCGACTTTTAAAAATCGGCTGAAATTTGCGAAAAACGCCCCGTTTGGGGCGTTTTTCGTGTTTTTCCGGCGCGCAGATTTTCCCGGCGCATGATTATTCCGCGGCGGCGCATACTCCTTTCGGGGGGAAATTATGAAACGAGTTTTCTGTCTTTTTTTCGCGCTGCTCTTTGTCTGCCCGGCGGCTGCGGAGGAGGAGGGGACGCGGCTGCCGGTGATCATGTACCACCACATCTCTGCGGACCCCGCCCGGGCGGGCGACTACGTCGTCACGCCGGAGCTGCTGGAGGGCGACCTGCGCTGGCTTTCGGAGCGCGGCTATACCGCCGTGGGGCTGAAGGACATTCTGAACTACCGCGCCGGGCTGGGCGGTCTGCCGGAGAAGCCGGTGCTCATCACCTTTGACGACGGGCAGCAGAGCGTCCTCGAATACGCGCTGCCGCTGCTGGAGAAGTACGATATGCGCGCCGTTGCCGCGGTGGTGGGCGCCTACTGCGACGCGGAGGAGGGGGCCGCCGCGCGCAGTCCGGAGTACTCCTATCTCAGCTGGGCCGAGGTGGCGGAGCTGGCGGCCTCGGGGCGCTTCGACATCGCCTGTCACACGCAGGACATGCACCGCGAGTCGTCGCCGCGGCGCGGCTGCCTGCCGAAGCCCGGCGAGGGCGGCGAGGCCTACGCCGCCGCGCTGAGCGCCGACCTCGCCGCCGTCGAGGCGAAGATCGAGGCCGCCTCCGGCGCGCGGCCCCTGGCCTTTGCCTATCCCTTCGGCTTCCACTGTGATGAGACGGAGGCGCTTCTGCGCGCGCGGGGCTATCTGCTGGCGCTGACCTGCGAGAACCGCGTAGACGACGTCGCCCCCGGCGAAGGCCTCCTGACCCTCGGCCGCTTCAACCGCTCGGCCAACCTGGGCCGCGAGGAGTTTTTCGCCCTGCTGGGCATAAAGTGACGTGCCGGACCGAAAACAGTCCCATACCGCCGCCTGGTTTTTTACAATCAAGGCAGAACAGGACTGATACCGGTCCGGGAGTGGAGTGACTGCATGGGGGAGCAGAAGATAAAACAGGCTGGCGGCGAGATAGGGCGGAACATACGCCGGGTGAGGCTGGAGCGAGGCATGGGGCAAACGGAGCTGGTGCGCCGGCTGCAGCTTGACGGCGTGCCGATGACGCGTGAGACTCTGGTCAAAATCGAGCGCGGCGTGCGCCATATAGAGCTTTCCGAACTGCGCGGCATACGCAGCGTGCCCAACACGAGCTACGACGAGCACTTAAAATAGAACGCGCGCCCCAAGCCACGACGCTTAAAAGTTTTTTGCCCCGCTTTTTTACAAAAAAGCGGGCGAGGTCCAGGGGCAGCGCCCCTGGCCGCGCGCCGCAGCGCGCGGAACGCCCCTTGTGCCAAAGCAGCGCAGGAGGGGGTTCCCCCTTCGCGGGCGGCCGGGCCGCCCGCGAAAATCGAATGAAAACGCCGCCCGAACGGGCGGCGTTTTCACTATTTCCCGCGTTGTGACCCGCGCCCGGAAAATCCCGCGGCACGCGGCCCGTTTCCCACCCGACCTGTAGGGGACGGCGTCCTCGACGTCCCGCCGTCACGGTCTCCGCCGGCCTCACCACGTTCCGCCGACCCCCGCCCGGCGTCGGATGACTGCGGGCGTCCATAAATCGCAGGAGCTGCGGGCGGCTTAGGCCGCCCGCAAAGGGGGAACCCCCGGCGAGGGTCCCCCCTTTGACCCCCTCCTGCGCTTCTTTAGCACAAGGA
>OJRQ01000209.1_pt1 | contig 44686 bp, 47 predicted proteins | sample 1599271 | NCBI WGS metagenome assembly OJRQ01 (sample SAMN03922533, study PRJEB24848) | human gut metagenome | isolation source: stool sample | host: Homo sapiens | place: Germany | collected 2010-05 | reverse complement strand
GGCACCTCCCACGCGAGTGGGAGAGGCGGGCGGGTCCCGAAACCTCACGGGGGCGTCACCACCCAAAAGCGCTTTTCTTTGGGGCTCCACCCCGTTTCTTTGGGCAAGACCAAAGAAATGGGGTGGAACAGCAGCACAAGGTAAAGACAACCAACAGCAAAACGGCGAGTTCCTCCAACCCAACCCCCCGGGCGGGGATGGAACCCCGCCCCTACAGTGGTACGGAGCGGCAGATAGCAAAGCAAACGCCCCCTGTCGGGGGCGTTTTAATTATTTCCAGTTCTTCTTCCGCCCGCGAACGGCGGCTGTGAGGAGATATTCTATCTGGCTGTTTATCGAGCGGAAGTCCTCCTCGGCCCAGGCGGCTATCTCGTCCCAGAGGCTGGGAGACAGGCGGAGGACTATCTGCTTTTTCGCGCCCTCCTTTGCCTTCACGGCACGCTCGCGCTCCTTTATCTCTCGCTCAAGCGCCTCTATTCGCTCCAGGCGCTCGCGGAGGGCCGCTTCGCGCGCCTCGGGGGACTGCTTTTCGCCCGTCATCAGTAGATGGAGCCGCTGTTCACGACGGGCTGAGCGTCGCGGTTGCCGCAGAGCACTACCAGGAGATTGGACACCATGGCCGCCTTGCGCTCCTCGTCGAGCACCACGACCTCGTCCTCGCCCAGCCGGTCTATGGCCATCTTCACCATGCCGACAGCTCCGTCAACTATCTTCTGCCGCGCCGCGATTATCGCCGCCGCCTGCTGGCGCTGGAGCATCGCCGCCGCTATCTCCTCCGCATAGGCCAGGTGCGTTATCCGCACCTCCTCCACCACGATGCCGGCCTCCTCCACGCGCTTTTGCAGCTCAGCCTTCATGCTCTCAGCTATCTCCTGCGAGCTGCCGCGCAGAGACTTTTCGCTCGCAGCGGCGTCCTCATCCTCATCGAAGATGTCATAGGGATACAGCCGCGCGATGTTGCGGATGGTCGAGTCCGTCTGGATTGACAGGAAGGACGGGTAGTCCTCCACGCAGAACACCGCCCGCGTCGGGTCCACTACGCGCCAGATGACCACAGCGCCTATGATGATGGGGTTGCCCAGCACGTCGTTCACCTTCTGCCGGCCGTTGTCCAGCGTCATAGTCTTCAGCGAAACGCGGCGGCGCGCGGAGACCACCACCGGCGTCGAGGCGCTGCTGTGCGTCTCCGCCTCCTTCGCCTTCTTCATAGCCTCCGCCGCGGCCTTGTCGTAGGCAGGGCTCACCGCCGAGCAGAAGGGGTTGACAAAGTAGAAGCCCGGCTCCTTCACCGTGCCGTGATAGCTGCCGAACAGCGTCAGCACCAGGGCCTCGTTCGGGCGCACCGACTTGAGCCCCGCAAAGCAGATGCAGTCCGCTATGAGCAGGATGGGCCCCACGACAATGGCCGCCACGCCGAAGACCGGGCTCCAGTTCAGCAGCACCACTCCGCCTATCATGAGCAGCAGCGAGACAGCGATAAGCACCAGCTCAAGTATAAGTACCGGTATCCCATGCGCAGGGCGGAGTATCCGCTCCTGTATCTCTGTGTTTTTCATGTCGTTTCTCCTTGATATCAAAATGATATCATTATAATACCACGCTCCCCCGCCGCTGTCAAGGGCTATCCCAGCTTTCGCACGAAGGAGAACTCCTCCTGCGCGGGCGGAACGGCCATCTCCGGGTCCGCGAATACCGCCCCGCGCTGGACGGCTCCCGAGCCGAAACGGCCCCGAAGCCTGTCAACGGCGGCGTCCAGGCGGCGCTGGCGCTCCAGGTCGGCCCTGTCTGTAAAGAGGTCGAGCTGCTCCGGCGCCGCTGACGGGATGAGGCCCTCCGCGCGGACGGCCAGGCTCCGCAGGGGCGCGGGCCACTCGTGCGCCTCGCGCAGCAGGCCGAGGGCGGTCTCCAGCAGCTCCCTGTCGCAGTCCGTGTGCCGCGCGAGGCAGCGGCGGTGGCTTATCCAGCTCAGCTCCGGCGAGCGCAGCTCCAGCGTCAGGACGCCCGCGCGCATGCCCATGCGCCTCAGCCGCGCGCCCACGCACTCGCACAGGCTCACCACCACCGGCATGGCGTCCTCCAGAGAGCGCATATCCCGCGGCGTAGTCGTGCCGTTGCCCACGCTCTTGGCCGGGGGATACTCCCCCTCGCGCAGCACCGGGGAGTTATCCAGGCCGTTGGCATATGCGTGCAGCAGCTCTCCCATTTTGCCCAGGCGGAGCTTCAGCACCCGCTCCTCCGTGCGGGCAAGGTCGCCTATCGTGTGTATGCCCAGCGCCGCCAGCCGCACCCGCGTTGAACGGCCCACGAACAGCAGCTCCTCCGCCGGCAGAGGCCAGACTATGTCCCGGTAGTTGGCCCGGTCTATCACCGTCACGGCGTCGGGCTTCCTGTAATCCGAGCCGAGCTTGGCGAAAACTTTGTTCCACGAGACCCCGACGCTCACCGTCAGACCCAGCTCCCGCTTTATCCGCGCGCCTATCTCCTTGGCGCAGCGCTCGCCCTCGCCCGCGCGCAGGCAGCCCGTGATGTCCAGCCAGCTCTCGTCTATGCCGAAGGGCTCCCGCCTGTCCGTGTACTCGGAGTAGATGCGCTGCACCTCGCGCGAGTAGTGGATATAGCGGTCAAAGCGCGGCGGCAGCACCACCAGCTCCGGGCAGAGCGTGCGCGCCTGCCAGAGCGTCATGCCCGTCTTCACCCCGGCCCGCTTCGCCTCCTCCGATTTGGCCAGGACTATTCCGTGCCTGCGCTCCTCGTCCCCGCCCACGGCCACCGGCCTGCCCCGGAGCTCCGGGCGGAAGAGCAGCTCCACGCTCGCATAGCAGGCGTTTATATCCGAATGTAAAATGACCCTATCCATATAAGACATTTTACTATCTTATAAGGATAGAGTCAAGCCCAATCTATCTTGTTAGGATATCTTCCAGCTCATCCACTGTCTGAGCCAGAGATACAGCGCCTGCCGCGAGCAGTTCTCCGGGCTCGGCGTAGCCCCAGGCGACGCCGACGCAGGGGATGCCGCATTTCTTTGCGCCGTTCACGTCGTTGTCCCTGTCGCCCACCATGACGGCGCCCTCGGAGCCGTGGCGGGCGAGGAGCTCCGCGATGACCTCCCACTTCTGGCCGCGCGTGCCGTCGAACTCGCTGCCGAGCACATCGTCGAAGAGGCCGCCGAGGCCCGCGCTCTCAAGTATGTCCACGGTGAACTTCGTGGGCTTGCCGGTGGCGACGACGACTTTCGCGCCCCTGTCGCGCAGGCGCTGCACCAGCTCCGGCACGCCCGGATAGACGGAGCACTCCGCAAGGCCCTGTACAGAATAGCGCTCGCGGTACTTTGCCGTCATGGCCCTGGCCTTTTCCATATCGACGCCGTAGCGCCGCATGAAGCTCTCCACCAGCGGCGGCCCGACGAAGCAGCGCAGGGCGGTGTAGTCCGGCTCGTCATAGCCGAAGGCCAGGGCGGCGTACTGTACGCTCTTCATGATGCCCTCGCCGGTGTCGAAGACGGTGCCGTCGAAATCAAAGAGTATCAATTTATACATGCGTCTCACCTCACCGCGGGAATTATACCCTGCCCCCGGCGCGTTGTCAATCGCGCGGCGCGCGGCATAAGTTGTAAGGAAAACGTGTTTGAGGGGTATGCATATATGGAAAAGCAGCAAACAACGCGCTGGTTCCTCGGCGCGAACTCGGCCGAGGGTTTCCGCTCGCTCTACGAGGACTTCTGCCGTGGCGAGGGCGACTTCCTGCGCATCATAAAGGGCGGGCCGGGCTGCGGGAAATCGAGCTTCATGCGGCACATAGGCGAGGCGGCGGAGAAGAAGGGGCTGGAGGTGGAATACATCCTCTGCTCCGGCGACCCGGATTCTCTGGACGGGGTCTACATCCCAGCTCTGCGTCTCGGCTATGCCGACGGCACGGCCCCGCACATCCTGGACCCTGCCTGTTTCGGCGCCGGGGGTGACTACCTGAACCTGGGCGCCTTCTGCGACACGGCCCGCTCCCGGGGAGAGGCCGCGCGGCTTGAGGGGCTTACAGCGGCCTACCGGGCTCACTACGCGCGGGCCTATTCCCTGCTCGCAGCTGCTGGCAGGGCATCCACAGGCCTTGCCGGGGCCTGGCTTTGCGCTGCTGACCGTGAAGCGGCGGCAAAGCGCGCGCTGTCCATGGCCGGGCGGGAGCTGCCCCGTGCCAAAAAGGGCGCGGAGCGCGGGCGCCTCACGCGGCGCTACCTTGGCGGGGCCAGCTGCAAGGGCCGGGTATTTCTGACCGGCACCCTGCCCGGACTCTGCGCTCGCGTCTACCGGCTGGAGGGCCGCTTCGGCCTCGCCACGGCCTTTATGCAGACCATGGCGGAGGAGACGCTCTCCCGAGGGCTGGACTGCGTGCTCTGCCCGCACTGGCTGCTGCCCGGGGCGCTGGAGGCGATGGCCATCCCGGCGTTGGGCCTCGGCTTCGTGGCCGACCTGCGGGACGGGACGGAGCTGCCGGAGACCTGCCGCTGCCTGCATCTCGACCTGCTGCCCGCCGCCGCGGAGGACCGTGCCGCGCGCCGCGCCCTCAAGGCCGAGGAGCGCATGGCCGCCGGGCTCTGCGACATGGCTATGCTGAGCCTTGCCGCCGCCAAAAGCCTGCACGACGAGCTGGAGGCCGTCTACCGCCCCTTTGTGGACTTCACCGGCCTCACCGACGCCGCCTGGCGCGAGACCGCCCGCCTCGGCCTGACTTGAAAACTGCCCGCGCCGAGCCCCGGCGCGGGCAAACTCCCCTTGATAAAGTCCCGCGCGCTGTGGTATGCTTGTGAGAGAACTTTCGGGGAGAGAAACGCCATGATAACTGTTGAAAACCTCAGCCTGCAATACGGCGGGCAGGTGCTTTTTTCCAATGTTGACCTGCAATTCACCGCCGGCAACTGCTACGGCATAATCGGCGCCAACGGCGCAGGGAAGTCCACCTTCCTCAAAATACTCTCGGGCGAGATCGACTCCACGGGCGGGCACGTCTATGTGGACCCCAAGGCCCGCATGTCCGTACTTAAGCAGAATCAGGGCATGTACGACGCCTACACTGTGCTCGACACCGTCATAATGGGGAACCCGCGCCTGTACGAGTGCGGCAAGGAGAAGGACGCCATCTACGAAAAGGCCGACTTCACGGACGAGGACGGCATCCGCGCCTCGGAGCTGGAGGAGGAGTTCGCGGAGCTCGGCGGCTGGGAGGCCGAGTCGGACGCGGGCAAGATACTCCAAGGCCTCGGCGTGGACACCGCCTTCAACGACACGCTCATGGCCGACATGGACCCGCGCCTCAAGGTCAAGGTGCTGCTGGCCCAGGCCCTCTTCGGCAAGCCGGACATCATCCTGCTCGACGAGCCCACGAACAACCTTGACCTCAAAAGCGTCGTCTGGCTTGAGGACTTCCTCATGGACTACGAGGGCACCGTACTCGTAGTCAGCCACGACCGCTATTTCCTCAACAACGTCTGCACGCACATCGTGGACATAGACTACGGCAAGATAAAGATGTACGTCGGCAACTACGACTTCTGGTACGAGTCCAGCCAGCTCATCCAGAAGCTCATAAAGGACCAGAACAAGAAGGCCCAGCAGAAAATCGAGGAACTGCAGAACTTCATCCGCCGCTTCTCGGCCAACAAATCGAAGTCCCGCCAGGCGACGAGCCGCCGGAAACTGCTGGACAAGCTCACCGTCGAGGAGCTGCCCGCCTCCTCCCGCCGCTATCCCTGGGTCGGATTCAAAGCCAACCGCGAGCCGGGTAAGGACAGGCTCTTTGTCACGGACCTCTGCAAGTCCGTAGACGGCGTACCGGTCCTCAAAAACGTGAGCTTCATCATGGGTAAGGAGGACAAGATCGCCGTCATCAGCCGCAACGAGCTGGCCGTGACGCTGCTCTTCAAGCTGCTCATGGGCGAGGAGGAGCCGGATTCGGGCGAGATAAAGTGGGGCGTCTCGACGACGCAGGGCTATATGCCCACAGACAACAGCGCCTACTTCGAGGGCTGTGAGCTCTCCATCATGGACTGGATGCGGCAGTTTTCGGAGGACAAGCGCGAGAGCTATCTGCGCACCTTCCTTGGGCGTATGCTCTTCTCTGGCGACGAGGTGTACAAGCCCGTAAACGTGCTCTCCGGCGGCGAGCGGGTGCGCTGCATGATCTCGAAGCTCATGCTCTCCGGCGCGAGCGTACTGCTGCTCGACCAGCCGACGAACCACCTCGACCTTGAGAGCATCGCCGCCCTGAACAACGGCCTTGAGGCTTTCCCGCACAACATCATATTCTCCAGCCACGACCACCAGCTCACCCAAACCGTAGCCAACCGCATAATCGAAATTAACCCCGACGGCTCCATCACGGACAGGATGTGTACCTACGACGAATACATGGACCTCGCCTCGATCGAGGAGGGAAGATAAGAAAATTCCCGGGCCGCTTGGCCCGGGAATTTTAATCTTATGCTCACAGCTCGGCGTATCTCATGAATATCGCAGCCGCCTGGGCGCGGGTTATGCCCGCGTTGGGGCTGAGGGCGCCGCCGTCGCCGCCCTCTACTATGCCGCAGGCCACGGCCCAGCACATTGCGTCATATGACGTTCCCACTATGTGTTCCGTGATAATAGCCAGCAATGTTAGAGATATTGTTCCATTTATTATTGTGACCATATGCCGTGGCTTTTCCTTCGCTATTAATCCCACCGCATATTGCAACATGGACGAATTCCCCACAGCTCGAACAATAATAGAAAATAGGATCACCTGCTGCTATTTTTCCTTCATTTTCACTGGCCAATATTGAACTGCCATTTTTTGTTAGCTCGTATGAAGTGCCATATGCCTCAACAGCCTTTTTCACGGCACCAACTCCACCGACGGTTATTGTAATGCCGCCTGCTTTTAAGCACGCTTTTACAAATTGGTCGCAATAAGGGTTTTCATTGCTGTTCCAATTTGCAGCGGCATAAGCCACAGCCGCCGAAGCGTCGTAGTTTGCCGCTGAGGCGCCGGTCGTCAAAAACGACCCCATTATCAAAACTACTAACAAAAGTGCTAACAACCTCTTTTTCATACATATACCCCCAAAAGACTTATCTGCACTCACCTGGTGCAGCTGGTTTCACAAGAAATATAACCCATTTGTGAAGTATTGTCAATACTTTGGGAAGTATATTGCTTCACAATTGCGTACTATAATAACCTCATGGTGGTGATATCTATAAATACCCAAGAGCGTATTCGGCAGCTGATGGAGGAGCGCGGGTGGTCGGAGTACCGGCTGGCCAAGGAGTGCGGGGTCTCTCAGTCCACGATCTCCAATATCTTTAACCGCAATTACCAGCCCAGCATCGCTTCGCTTGAGAATATCTGCGGCAGCTTCGGCATCACCCTGTCGCAGTTTTTCGCAGATGGGAATCTCGTCGAGCTTACGGATGAGCAGTACGTCTTCTTCCAGCGCTGGGTTGCGCTGTCGCCCGGGCAGAAGGAGCTTCTCTGCCGGATCGTTGAGCAGTTCAAATAAAAAACCCGGCCCCAGGCGGTTGCTTGGGGCCGGGTTTTGGTTTAATCCGTTTTGCCGGCGTAGTGGTATTTCTTTCGCCGGCTCACGAGATAGTAGACCGACACAATGAAGGCCAGGGCCTCTGCGGCGGGGACGGCTAGCCACACGCCGTCTATGTCCAGCAGCATCGGCAGTATGAGCATCGACGCGACCAGGAACACCAGCGTCCGCAAAAACGAGATGACCGCTGACACCAGGCCGTCCGAAAAGGCCGTGAACATGCCCGAGGCGTAGATATTCAGCCCGGCAAACAGGAAGTTCACGCCGAACACTGCAAAGCCGTGCTTCGCCAGGCGGAACACCTCGCTGCCAGGCGAGGCGAACACGCCTATGACCACCGAGGAAAACAGCTCCGAAAACGCAAACACCAGCACAGATGCGGCGGTCACCGCGCCTATGGATATCCTGAATATCTTCCTGAGCTGCGCGTCGTTCCTCCGGCCGTAGTTATAGCTTATGACCGGAGCAACGCCGCCGGAAAAGCCCATGAACGCCGAGGTCATCAAAAACTGCGCGTACAGCACCACGGTTATGGCCGCGACCCCGGCCTCCCCCGCGTATTTCAGCATCAGCTTGTTGAATATAAAGGTCGTTATGGAGACGGCTATGTTGTTCACCATCTCAGACGAGCCGTTGGCGCAGCTGTGCAGCAGAACCCCTTTCCTGAAAACCGGCCGGACAAAGCACAGCGTCCCCCTGCGGTTAAACGAGAAATACAGCAGCCCGGCCAGCGCCGGGACGGCGTAGCCCATGGAGGTAGCGATAGCCGCGCCAGTGACGCCCATGCCGCAGAGCTTTATGAACACATAGTCGAAGACGACGTTCACACAGCCGCCTATGATGGTCGTCACAAGGCCCAGCGCTGGCTTGCCCGCGGTCACGAAAAAGGTCTGGAAAAGCATCTGGAACACCGCAGGCAGCGCAGCCGCCAGCAGCACGCGCAGATAGTCGCAGCAGTAACCGTAGAGGCTGGGCGTCGCGCCCAGTGCGAGGACTATCTCCTCCAGAAACAGCAGCCCGAAGACCGTGAACGCCGCACCGACCACCAGGCCGGCGACGATTATGAGGGTGAAATTCTCTTTGGCTTCCCGCTCCCTCTTCTCCCCCATGTTCCGGGCTATAACGGCGCTGCCGCCCGTGGCCAGCATGATAGAAACTGCTATTATGGCGCTCGGGACAGGATAGACTATATTTAGCGCCGAAAGGGCGTTTTCGCCCACAAGGTTCGCAACGAACACGCCGTCCACCATCTGGTACAGGGACATAAAAACCAGCATCACCGTGGTCGGCATGGCAAATCTTATAAGGGTATGTGTATTGAATTCCTGTGATAATCGGTTTTTCATAGTATATTTACGGGTCCTCCGACCCCGGTCTTTTTGTCCCCTTCAAGGGGAGCCTCCCGGCGCGGCGTCCTCGCAGGCTTCCTGCAGCCGCGCCGCAAATTCTTCAAAAACTTCCGTTATGCCCGCTCCGCACCTCTTCAGCGTCTCGTCATAAGCCCGCGCCTCCGCCTGCTTCAGCGTCCGCAGCACCTCGTCGCTGTGCTGCCGCCCCGCCTCCGTCAGGCATATCAGCTTCTCCTTGCTGTGAGGCTCGTGCCGCAGGACTATCAGGCCGTCGCGGACACATTCCTTTATGAGCGTGTTTATCGTCGTCTTCGGAATGAGCCACTCCTCGCATATCTGCTTCTGCGTATAGTGGCCGCCGTCGCTCAGCGCGTACAGGAGCGCCAGCAGGTTCTCCTTTATCCCCACCTTCCGGCCCCAGCGGTAATATATCTCGTCTATGCGGTTCAGACTCAGCATTATTCGGCGTATCTGGACCTCCTTATCCTCCATCTATCGCGTCCCCCTTCCTGTTCAGTACGAATCCGTATTTTAGTATAATACGAATTCGTACTATTGTCAAGCATAAAAACAGCGGCCGCTGTATGCGGCCGCTGTTCAGTATTCGCTTTTCGTCAACCGACGTAGCGGACTATGGCGGTGTCGCTGGCGCCGTAGACGGTGACGGTGACGTTGCAGCTGCCGGAACCTACGCCGGTGAGGGTGCAGCGGGTCGGGTCGTCAGCGCTGACCTCGACCTTAACGACGTTCGGGTCGCTGCTCTCCCAGACTATCGCCTCCGCGGGAATCTCGACCGTCATGGGCCAGATGGAGGCTGTAGCGGTCAGCGGCGCGGAGATGGTCACATCATCACCAAGAGGCTCGCTGCCATAATAGATGGTGACGCTTTCGATCGTCGGGGTGGGCGTGGGCGTGGGCGTCGCGGTCGGGGGAACGGTCGGGTCGGTAAGCTCGTTCGCGCTCGGCACGACGGGCACGGTGGGCGAGGGCTTGGTGACGCCGCCGCTGTTCAGGCTCATGGAAATGAGCACGACGACGGCCAAAATGACCGCAACGAGCAGGATGGCGCCGAAAATGAGCTGCCAGCGCGCGTTCACAGCCGCCCTCTGGCCGGAGGGCGTAGACATATCTTCGCCGGGCGTGGGGCCGGGTACCCGCTCGCTCTGGCGGACGCGCCGCGTGCCGCAATATGGGCAGCGGCCTCTCATCCCGGAAAACTGCCGGCCGCAGCGGCGGCAGGTCACGCGAGGAATAAAGCTCATGGAGGTTCCTCCGTTCCTTGAAGAGTAATATTATACATTTCTGCATAAAATGCTAACATAATATTACTCTTTTCCGGGCCGTTCGTCAAGTGCGGCCTATTTCAATTTTGGTCTGTTCGCCGGTTTTCGCGTCCACGTAGACCGTGACGGTAGAGCCATCCTCAGCTTCGCAGGGGAAAACGTAGCACAGCCGCTCTCCGCCGCCCTCTGTCAGCGCGGCCATCAGCATGGGAGAGGCAGCCTTAAGCTCCGCAGGCAGGGCCTCCGCCGCCTGTTCGGCGCTTATGGAGGGCTCGCCCAGGTCGCGCTCGGTGTGGTTCAGGATATAGTTCGTGGCGTCGTAGGAACACACGGAGCCGTCGTCGAGCGCGATGGATATGCTCACGGCATCAGCCGGGTACACCACCCCGTTCTCGCTGCCCGCGAAGGTGAAGGCGGCAAGCCCGCCGTCCTCCGACGATGAGAGCAGCTGCGTGACGTTCATGCCGGCCTGCTCCAGGAAGTCCTCCGCGGCCGCCTGCGCCTGCTCGGCGTTCAGCTGCGGCGAGCTCACCCGGCGGGAGCCGGTGACGCTCAGCACCTGTCCGCCCTGCTCGGAGACGCTTATCATGCGGAAGTCGCCCTCGCCGTCCCCGACGCTGAAGCTCCAGCAGGGCAGATCGCAGGAGGCGCGGCCCACGCTCTCCAGCTCCGACTGCGGGACGCCCAGGAAATCCGCTGCGACGGCCTTTGCCTCTTCTTCCGTGACGCTCTCGGCACCGTCGAGCGATTTTGCCGTGACGGACAGCGCAGAGGCGGAATACTTGCCGTCATATTCCAGCTCGGGGAACTCATCCAGCTCGGAGTCTATGCGGCGCAGCTCGCAGCCCACGGTACCCTCTTCCCCGTCGTCGGCGCAGGCGGCGTAGCTGTCGAGCTTCAACGCGCCCTCGGAAAACTGGGTACCGAGCTGGGTAGCCTGGGACGCAAGGTCCGACACGGACTCGGATATCTCGCGCAGCTGTTCCATCGTCTCCTCGTCGGGCAGCCTGCCCTCGGCGCCCTCGCGCGAGAGCCAGAGCGCCCAGTCGCCCGCGCTGTTTATATAGCCCGAGAGCTTCTCAAGCTCCGTCGTGGTATACGGCATCGCAGCCAGCGCGCTCACCGCTCCGGACGCATTGGCCGCCGCTTTGGCGCACAGCTGCGAGAAAAGCGGGGCGTTCGTCGCATAGGTGCTCTCACGCAGCGCCTCATCCATGGAGTTCAGCGACGAGGCCAGCTCGCCCATGGCTACGCTGCCGTAGGACTGACCTGCGCGCATGGCGTTAAGGCCGTTCTGGCTCTCATTCCAGGCAAAAAGTCCCGTCACGATGAGCGCGACGCTCAGGACGGCTATGATGATATATGCAGTTGACTTTTTCATCATATTAAAAAACACCTCCTCCGGTATTTTCTCCGAAAGAGGCGTTTTCACAATATGCAATTTTTAGCCGAGCTTTTTAAGGCCCGCGCGGAGACGGGCGAGCGTCTCCTCCCGGCCAAGGATGCGGCAAAGCTCAACCGCACCGCCGGGGGTCACGGTCTGGCCGGAGACGGCTATGCGCACCGGCCACATGACTGCGGCGTTTTTCACGCCCTCGGCCTCGGCCAGAGCCTTCATCGATTCGAGGATGCCCTCGTCGTCCCAGCCGGGCAGCGTCTCCAGGCGCTCTATGGCAAGGGCCAGAAACTTCTTCGCGCTCTCCGGCGTGGACTTCGACTTCTTGTTCTCAAAAAGCTCCAGCCCGTACTCGGGCAGCGCGTCGAAGAAGCCGAGCTTACCCGGGATATCCGTCAGCACCTCGGTGCGCTGCTGCAGGAGCGCGGCGATGGCGGCGGGGTCTATGGCCGGGTTCTTCACCGCCTCGCGGATATAGGGCTCCGCGGCCGCGGCAAAGTCCTCGGGCGGCATGGAGCGGATATACTCGCTGTTCAGCCAGCGGAGCTTTTCAATGTCGAAGATGGCCGGGGACTTCGACAGGCCGTGGAGGTCAAATACCTGCTCCAGCTCCTTGAGCGAATATATCTCGCGCTCACCGCCGGGGCTCCAGCCCAGGAGGGCGACGTAGTTCACAACGGCGGGGGTGAGATAGCCCTGGGCGATCAGGTCCTCGTAGGAGGGGTCGCCGTGGCGCTTCGACATCTTGTTGTGCGCGTCGCGCATGACGGGCGAACAGTGGACATACTTCGGGACCTCCCAGCCGAAGCCCTCATAGAGGAGGTTATACTTCGGCGCGCTGGAGAGGTACTCCGTGCCGCGCACGACGTGGGTTATGCCCATGAGGTGGTCGTCTATGACGTTGGCGAAGTTGTAGGTGGGCAGGCCGTCGCGCTTCATGAGCACCTGGTCGTCGAGGTCGGCGTTCGGGGCGGTGATGTCGCCAAAGATCTCGTCGTGGAAGGTGGTCGCGCCCTCGTGCGGGATACGCTGGCGGATGACGAAGGGCTCGCCCGCAGCGGCGCGCGCGTCGGACTCCTCCTTCGAGAGGCTCCGGCAGGGGTCGTCCTCATGCTTGAAGCCCTCGGCGGCCTCCTCGGTCTTCTCGCAGAAGCAGCGGTAGGCGTGGCCGCGCTCTATGAGCAGCTCGGCATAATCCATGTAGAGCGAGCGGCGCTCGGTCTGCACGTAGGGGCCGACGGGGCCGCCCACGTCCGGGCCCTCGTCGTGCGACAGCCCGCACTCGCGCATGGTCTTGTATATGACGTCCACGGCGCCCTCGACGAGGCGGCCCTGGTCGGTATCCTCTATTCTCAGTATAAACTTGCCGCCGGCGCGGCGCGCGATGAGATAGGTGTAGAGCGCGGTGCGCAGGTTGCCGACGTGCATGTAGCCCGTCGGGCTCGGCGCGAAGCGGGTACGTACCTCGCCCTTGGGTATGCGCGCCTCCATGGCTTCAAACCAGCTTTTATCCTTCATTTAAGCAGCCTCCGTACAATTATTCCCCGGAAAACCTCTTTATCTTATTTTATCATATACCCTTTGTCAATATTGTAAAAGCGAGAAAAATGTGCTAAAATACGGATTAGGTATGGGCGTTCACAAAGTGGGCGTAATTTCTGAACGAGGAGGAAGAGACATTGATTTGTGAAAGAATGATAAAGCTGGCCGCCGGCGGCAGCGCCATTCGCGCGATGTTCGAAGAAGGCAAGCGTCTCGCCGATGAGTTCGGCCCCGAAAACGTCTTTGACTTTTCCATAGGCAACCCCTATTTTGCTCCCCCCGACGCGGTGAAAGACGCCATCGTTGACATCATCACGAACGACGACCCCATGACTGTACACGGCTACCCCGCCAACGCCGGCTTCCCCGCCGTCCGCAAGGCCGTGGCTGATTCCCTGAACCGCCGCTTCGGCACCGATTACAACGAAAACAACATCATAATGACCGTCGGCGCCGCCGGCGGCCTGAACGTCATCCTCCGCGTGCTCTGCAACCCGGGGGACGAGGTCATCGTCATCTCCCCCTACTTCTTCGAGTACAACAATTACATCGGCAACGCCGACGCCAAGGTCGTCGTCGTCCCCGCCGCGGCGGAAAACGGCTTCATGCCCGACATAGACGCCATTGCCGCCGCCGTCACGCCCAAGACCAAGGCCATCATCCTGAACAACCCCAACAACCCCACCGGCGTCATCTACTCTGCGGAGATGCTCAAGAAGCTCGGCGCCCTGCTGGAGGAGAAGGGCAAGGAATTCGGCACGGTCATCTACGTCATCGCGGACGAGCCCTACCGTGAGCTCGCTTACGACGGGGCCGAGGTCCCCTGGCTGCCCGACTGCTGCAAGAACACCATTGTCGGCTACTCCTGGTCGAAGAGCCTCTCCCTGCCGGGCGAGCGCATCGGCTATCTCGTCATCCCCTCCGACATCGTGGACGCGCAGCTCATAATCGACGCCGCCGTCGTCGCCAACCGCATGCTCGGCTTCGTCAACGCGCCCAGCCTCATGCAGCTGGCTGTCGCAAGGTGCCTCGACGCCTCCACCGACATCGCCGCCTATGACGCCAACCGCAAGCTGCTCTACAACGGCCTGCACGAGCTGGGCTACGAATGTGAGTACCCCGCCGGCGCCTTCTACCTCTGGGTCAAGACCCCGGTGCCTGAGCCGGAGTTCGTGGCCCTCGCCAAGAAGTACAACCTCCTGCTCGTCCCCGGCGCCTCCTTTGGCTGCGAAGGCTACGTCAGGCTCGCCTACTGCGTCAGCGGCGACATGATTAAGCGCAGCATGGCCGCCTTTGCCAAGCTCGCCGCGGACTGCGGACTCAAAAAATAAGCAAGGCGCGCCCCTCGCGCGCTCCACACTGTAAGGATTAGAGGTCTTTTTCGATGGATGAAAGAAAAACCATGTTCTCCGGCATCCAACCCTCCGGTGATTTGACGCTCGGCTCCTACATGGGCGCCATCCGGAACTGGGTGGACATGATCGACGACTACAACGCCTATTACTGCATCGTGGACATGCACGCCATAACCGTGCGCCAGGTGCCTGCCGACCTGCGCCGCCGCACGCTGGAGCAGCTCGCGCAGTACATCGCCTGCGGCCTGGACCCGCACAAGGTCACGCTCTTTATACAGAGCCACGTGCCCGCGCACGCGGAGCTCGGCTGGGTGCTCAACTGCTTCACCATGTTCGGTGAGCTTTCCCGCATGACCCAGTTCAAGGACAAGAGCGCCAAGCACGCAGACAATATAAACGGCGGCCTGTTCACCTACCCCGCCCTCATGGCGGCGGATATCCTGCTCTATCAGGCGGACTTCGTCCCCGTCGGGGACGACCAGAAGCAGCACGTCGAGCTCTGCCGGGACGTGGCCATCCGTTTCAACAACATCTACGGCGACGTTTTCACCGTGCCCCAGGCCTACATCCCGCGTGTCGGCGCGCGCATCATGAGCCTCACCGACCCCACCAGCAAGATGTCCAAGTCCGACAAGGACCCCAACGGCTGCGTCCACCTCATGGAAAAGCCCGAGGACATCATGCGCAAGTTCAAGAGGGCCGTGACGGATTCGGACACCTCCGAAAACTGCGTCCGCTTCGACCCCGCTGAGAAACCGGGCGTTGCGAACCTCATGCAGATCTATTCCTGCGCCACGGGCAAGTCCTTCGACGAGATCGAAAAGGACTTCCTCGGCAAGGGCTACGGCGCCTTCAAGACCGCCGTTGGCGAGGCCGTTGTGGAACAGCTGCGGCCCATCCGTGAGGAGGCCACCCGCATGCTCGCGGACAAGGCCTACCTTGAGAGCGTATACCGCATGGGCGCGGAAAAGGCCGCCGCAGCCTCGGGCAAGACCCTCCGCAAGGTCTACAAGAAGCTGGGCTTCATCGCGCGCTGAAGCGGCGCGACACAATTTCAGCAATCTGCTTCCGCCGCGCCGGAGAAGCTCCCGGCGCGGCGGTATTCGGGAGTGTGAGCTATGTTCCTCAACACAGAGCTGTGGCTTCGCGCGCTTCTCGCCATAGCCGTCGGTTTCGCTGTCAGCTTCGCCTCCACGCCCATCGTCAAGACCTTCGCCCAGAAGGTCGGCGCGATAGACGTGCCGAAGGACGCGCGCCGCGTCCACGACCACCCCATCCCCCGCATGGGCGGTCTTGCCATTTTCCTCGGCTTCATCCTCAGCGTCGTCCTCTTTGCAGACATCACCCGCCAGGTGCGCGGCATCCTGCTCGGGGCCGTCCTCATCGTCGCCTGCGGCGCCATTGACGACATCATCTCGCTGCGGGCCTGGGTGAAGCTCATCGTCCAAATCGTCGCCGCCGTCGTGGCCGTCGCCCACGGCGTCGTCATCGAGGTCCTCATGAACCCCAACATCTTCAGCGAAAACGAGGCCCTCATCCTCGGCGTGCTCGCCGTTCCCGTCACCGTGCTCTGGATAGTCGGCATCACGAACTCCGTGAACCTCATCGACGGGCTGGACGGGCTTGCCGTCGGCGTCTCCACCATCTCCTCGGTCACGATGTTCGTCGTGGCCCTGCTGGTGGCTGAGGGCAATGTGGCCGTCATACTCGCGGCGCTCATGGGCGCCTGCGTGGGCTTCATGCCCTACAACCTCAACCCGGCGAAGATCTTCATGGGCGACACCGGCGCGCTGCTTTTGGGCTATGTGCTCTCGACGGTGTCCGTCGTCGGCATGTTCAAGTTCTACGCCATCGTCACCTTTATCGTGCCGATCCTGGCCCTGGCCCTGCCCCTTTTTGACACGACCTGCGCCTTCTTCCGCAGGCTCATCCACGGGCAGAGCCCCATGCACCCTGACCGCGGCCACCTGCATCACCGGCTCATCGACATGGGCCTTTCCCAGAAGCAGGCCGTGGCCATCCTCTACTCCATCTCCGCAATACTCGGCCTGTGCGCCGTCGTGCTGGCCACCAGTGGCTCCGTCCGGCTCTACCTCGTTATCATAGCCGCGGCATCCGCCGTAGCCGTCGGCATCTTCATCCAGCGCACGCTGCGCGGCCACAAGTACCACCCGCCCGTAGACCCCACCACCTGTGAACCTCTGGAGGACAAGGATGTCAAGACTTAAAGTCATGTCCGTCTTCGGCACGAGGCCCGAGGCCATCAAAATGGCCCCCCTCGTCCTGGAGCTTGAGCGCAGGCCCCAGCTTGAGAGCGTGGTCTGCGTAACCGCCCAGCACCGCGAGATGCTGGACAGCGTACTGCGCGAGTTCGGCATCACGCCGGAGCACGACCTCAACATCATGAAGAGCGGCCAGAGCCTCGCAGACATCACCTCCCGAGTGCTCCAGGGCCTCGGCCCGGTGTTCGAGGCGGAAAAGCCCGGGCTCGTCCTCGTCCACGGGGACACGACCACCACCTTCGCCGCTTCCCTCGCCGCCTTCTACGCGCGCATACCCGTCGGCCACGTCGAGGCCGGCCTGCGCACCTTCGACCGCTGGAGCCCCTGGCCCGAGGAGATGAACCGCCGCCTGACCGGCCAGATCGCCTCCTTCCACTTCGCCCCCACGGCCCGCAACGCCGAAAACCTCCGGCGCGAGGGCGTCGAGGGCAGCGTCTGGATAACGGGCAACACCGTCATAGACGCGCTCCGCTACACCGCCTCCGGCGAGGGCTTCACCAGCCCCGAGTTGGCGGATATAGATTATGTAAATCACCGCGTCGTGACGCTCACCTGTCACCGGCGCGAAAACTACGGGAAGCCCATGCGCAACATTTTTGAGGCCGTGCGGAACACGGCGCTGCGCTTCCCGGACGTCATATTCGTCTACCCCGTCCACCTGAGCCCGGTTGTGCGCGAGGCGGCGGGCGAGCTGCTCTCCGGCCTGCCCAACCTGCGGCTTATAGAGCCGCTGGAGGCCGTGGACATGCACAGGCTCATGGCCAAGAGCTACATGGTCATGACGGACTCGGGCGGTCTCCAGGAGGAGGCCCCTGCCCTGGGCAAGCCTGTCCTGGTGCTGCGCCGCGAGACGGAGCGGCCCGAGGCCGTGGACGCCGGAACGGTGGTCCTCGCCGGTACGGAGCGCGAGCGCATCGAGGCCCTCGCCGCAGAACTGCTGACCGACAAGGCGGCCTACGACAGGATGGCCCACGCCGTGAATCCCTACGGCGACGGCAGGGCCTGTCCGAGGATAGCGGACGCCATATGCTACGCCTTCGGGCTATCCGACCGGAGGCCGGAGGAGTTCACTGCCCAATGAGCAAAAGGTCCAAGTTCATCATAATACTGCTGCTGGCGCTGACGGCGGCCGTCATCATCTATGCCCTGTTCGGCATGGAGCACAATGTTGACACCGTACCCGTCGAGCTGCCCACCGCCGAGCCGACGGACAGCTCCGCTGGCCCTGGCGGCAGCGAACAGGACACCGTCAGCCTCACGCCGGACACCGTCCAGGCCGTAGTCTCCATGCTCACCTGTGCCGACAGCTATTCCAGGACGGTCACCGTCGAGGACTTCTGGCCCGGCGGCAACAGCAGCACCGAGCTGGCCGTTTGGGTGGACCACGACAGGAGCAGGATCCGCGTGGAAAAGGACGGCGTTGTCCGCAACATCCTCATTTCGGACGGGACGCTCTACATCTGGTACGACTACTCCGAGGAGGTATTCAGCTCCGACAAGCTGGATGACGCCGGGGTGGATGAATGGCTGCGCTGCATCAGCTATGACGAGCTGCTGGAGCTGCCCGTCTCCTCCATCTCCAGCACGAGCTATGAGCAGTTCGGCGGCGAATCCTGCATCTATGTAGAGTACGTCTCCGGCGATTTTGGTTATACGAGCTGCGTATATATCTCCGTCTCCACCGGCCTGCTCATGGGCGCGCGCGTGTACGACGGGGAGGAGCTTGTTTATCAGATGACCTCCTCCGCCCCGGAGCTGAGCGCCCCGAGCGAGGACATGTTTGCCCTGCCGGGCGTCCCCATCTCCCCCGCGCCGGAGGAGGAATGAGCCTCAGAGCAGCAGCATAGCGCCGAGGACGATGAGGAGCTCCTTGTCCCCGCTCTCGCGGTACATGAGGTAGAGGATGAGCATGAGCAGCAGGTCTTCCGTCTCAAGGCCGCCCCGCAGCAGGCCGCTCAGGGCGTCCGTAATCCCGCGAGGCAGCAGGCCGCCGGGTTCCCGCGCGGGCTCAGGGGCGCGTCTGCGCGGCGCATAAGGGCCGTCTCTCCTTGCGGGAGGCGGCCCTGCCTCGTTCCTGCGCGGCTCCTCGCGCGGGCGCTGGGCGGGCGGCGGACGGCGCAGCGCGCTTGGCTCCGGTCTTTCCGGCTCGGGCATGCGCACATAGCGGCCCGTGTTGCCGTCATAGCGGTTATACATCGCCCTCCTCCTTCTCGCCAAGGCCAAACTCCGCGGCGGCAATGCCCGCAAGGCCTGCCAGCCGGGCCAGCTTCATCGCCTTATCCATTTTCTCGCGCCGCCGCTCGGAAAGGAAGGGCTTCATCGCCTCCAGCAGCGCGCGCTCCTCGCTTTTTACGCCGTTGCGCTTCAAAAGGCCCATGACACGGCTTATGAGCCCGGGGTCGAGCTCCGGCTCGGGCTCCCCACGCTCGGCCTCCCCGCCCATGACGGACTTTGCCAGCTCGCCTATGCGGGAAAGCGCGGCGGGGTCGTTAAGTATGGCGTTCAGCTTATCCCCGAAGTCGTCCAAGGCGGGTCACCTCCTGTTATTTCATGGCTTCGTTTATCTTCTGCGCAACTCTCCGGCCCTCCTCGGTGGAAAGCACCTGGCGCAGGATGCCGTTTATGGCCTCGCCGTCGCCCTTGGCCACGGCCTTGGCCACCGCCGCGGCGTCGAGCATAGCGCCGAGGGCGCGGCAGTCTTCGGAATCGGCCAGCTCGCGGAGTTTGTCGGCCTTGCCGCTCTTTTCGAGCTCGCCGGTGATTTTTTCGATGTCCATGCCTTTCACCCCTTCTGAAGCATTATATTCAAATTTCTCCGTGAGGTGCATAAACATGATCCTCGCCGTCTTCTCGGACACCCATGGGAACACCGCCGGCATGCTCTCCGCCGTCCGGCGCATGAGACCCGACGTACTGGTACACCTGGGCGACAACCTGCGCGACAGCGCAGAGCTCGCACGCGAGTTCCCTGAGCTCCCGCTGCACGCCGTCCCCGGCAACTGCGACTTCGCCCGCCGCGAGCCGGACACGGATACCTTCATGGCCGGGCTCGTCACGGTCTTTGCAACGCACGGGCACCGCTACTCGGTGAAGTACGGCCTGGACAGCCTCCTGAATGCGGCACACTTTTCCGGCGCTGGGCTCGTGCTCTACGGCCACACGCACATCGCGCGTATCGACTATTACGGCGGCATGACCGTTGTGAACCCAGGCACCTCCGGCCTCGGCCCGCAGCCGAGCTTCGCACTCATCGAGATAGGCGCTGATGACAGGATAAGCGCGAAGATACTCCCCATATGATATGAAAAAGCCGGCTGCACGAGCAGCCGGCTCCTTTACTTCCTCTATTTCGACGCGGCTATGCGCCGCCAGAAGGCGGCTTTCTGCGGCGTCCTCGGCACCTCAGGGCCGCCGTTTTCGCACCAGCGCGCCACACGCTGCATGTAGTCCGTGAACTCCTCCGGGCTGAGCGTGGCGCGGTAGGCGTTCAGGATACCGTCCCTGTCCCTGCGCGCCGCCTGCACGCCGCTGTCCGCCGCGCGGTCGAACCAGTAGAGCGAGACGAGGTCGCTGCGCCTTACCCCGGCCCCGGCGTTGTAGATGAGGCCCAGGCAGTTCTGGGCTTCCCCGTCGCACCCAAACTCGGCGGCGGCGCGCAGCAGCTTCAGCGCTGCGGCGTAGTCGCGGCGGTTATAGTGGTGCTGGCCAAGCTGCGACAGCTCCCGAGCCGCGCGGGCATCGGGCGCATCTCCCGGGTAGGCCAGCGCGGAAAAAGCCTTCATCCTCTCGTACAGCTCGCCTGCGCTCCGGCCCTCCAGGCCCTCGCGGATATAGTCCAGCTCGCATTTGAGCACCAGCTTTGCGGCCCGCTCGTCCCCGGCCTCCGCAGCCCGGCGGAAGTAATACGCCGCCTCGCAGAAGTCCCGGGGCGTGCCTCGTCCCTGCGCGCAGAGACTGCCGAGATTGTAGAGCGCAGTCGCGTTCGGCTCCAGGCGCAGGATGAACCTGTATTGCTCCACAGCGCGGCTGTCTTCTCCACTGTCGAGAAAGCACTCCGCCGCCGCGAGCAGCGCTTCTAAGGCTATTTCGGCTCCGCCGCCGCTGTTTTCGCTCACGCTCGATCCCCCCTGGCGCAAAATCTGAAAAAGGCCCCGATATGGATATCGGGGCCTTAGCTGGTGGACGATACAGGACTCGAACCTGTGACCCTCCGCACGTCAAGCGGATGCTCATACCAGCTGAGCTAATCGTCCGTTTCGCAAGCAAGCGTTATTTTAACTCATGCTTGCGAAATTGTCAATAGCTTTTTTCTCAGAATTTCGGCAAATATTCCGCGGGGTCAACGCTCTGCCCGTCGGCGCGCATGGCGAAGTGGAGGTGGTATACCTCCCCCGCCTCGGCAAGGGCCGTCGTGCCTACGGAGCCGATGGTGTCGCCCTGGGCCACGCTCTGGCCCACGGTGACGGTGGGCAGCTCCGCGAGGTTTGAATACACGCTCTCGATGCCGCCGCCGTGGGAGATGACCACGGTGGTCCCGAGCAGGTCGTCCGCATAGATGTCGCTCACCGTGCCGTCGGCCGCGGCGAGCACCTGGCCGCCCAGCGTGGCCTCGATGTCGATGCCGTCATGCGTGCGCCAGTCGGCCATCGTGCGGTCGTAGATAAGCTCCGTCATAGCGTAGGGCTTTTCAATCTGCCCGTAGACGGGCCAGACGTAGGAGGCAGGGGCCGTGTCGGCCTCCTGGGGCTCCGTGACGGGCTCCGGCTGCTCCTGCTGTGCCGGGGCCTCCGCCTGAACTTCGGGCTGCTCAGGCTCGGCCACGACCTCCACAGCGTCCTCCGGTATCTCCCACACCGTTTCCGCCGCCTCCGTAGGCGCGGGGGTCGCGACCACGGGCTGCGACAGCTCTATATCGTCGAGCGAGACATTCTGCACAGCACTTTTCCCGGACGACAGCAGCGTCCACGCCGACACTCCTATGACGGCGATGCACAGGAAAAGGACTATGTAGAAGCCCTTTCCGGCGAAAAATCCCTCCAGCTTGCTCTGGCCGGAGTCGTTTTTCTTGTCTTCCATCTTATAACCTCCTGAAGCAAATGGTGTCTTCGGAGGCTATTATTGACAGGGCTGCGGGCTCTTATACAAAAACTTATCCCTTTGCGCAAAGTCCAGCTTATGTTCTTCTGCATTCCTGTTGCCGTAAAAAGCGCCCCCGCCGTGAAGCAGGGGCGCTGGTGCCATATTCAGCTTACTTCTTGAGGTTGAAGAAGGCGTCCTTGCCGGCGTACTGGGCGACGTCGAAGAGCTCCTCCTCGATGCGCAGCAGCTGGTTGTACTTGCAGACGCGGTCGGTGCGGCTCGGCGCGCCGGTCTTGATCTGGCCCGCGTTCAGGCCCACGACGAGGTCCGCGATGGTGGTGTCCTCGGTCTCGCCGGAGCGGTGGCTGACGACGGTGGTGTAGCCCGCGCGGTTGGCAAGCTGGATGGTGTCCAGGGTCTCGGTCAGTGTGCCGATCTGGTTGACCTTGATGAGCACGGCGTTGGCAACGTGCAGCTCCAGGCCCTTCTTCACGCGCTCGACGTTCGTGACGAACAGGTCGTCGCCCACGAGCTGGATGCGGTCGCCCAGGGCCTTGGTCAGCATGCCCCAGCCTTCCCAGTCGTCCTCGCCCATGCAGTCCTCCATGGAGATGATGGGGTAGGTGTCCGCGAACTTCTTCCACATGTTGACCATCTGCTGGCGGGTCATGGTCTTCTTCGCCTTCGGCAGGGTGTAGGTGCCGTCCTCGTGGTTGTACCAATCCGAAACAGCCGCGTCGATGGCGAGCATGAAGTCCTCGCCCGGCTTGTAGCCGGCCTTCTCGATGGCCGCGACGATGCACTTGAAGGCGTCCTCGTCACGCTTCAGGTTGGGGGCGTAGCCGCCCTCGTCGCCCACGCCGGCGGCGGGAGTGCCGTTCTCCTTCAGCACGCTCTTCAGGGTGTGGAACACCTCGGCGCACATGCGCAGGGCTTCCTTCCAGCTGGTCGCGCCGACAGGCATGATCATGAACTCCTGGATATCGACGTTGTTCGTCGCGTGGGCGCCGCCGTTGAGGATGTTCATCATCGGCACGGGCAGGGTCTTGGCGTTCACGCCGCCCAGGTAGTTGTACAGGGGCAGGTTCAGCGCGGTGGCAGCGGCGCGGGCGCAGGCCAGGGACACGCCCAGGATGGCGTTCGCACCCAGGCGGGTCTTGTTCGGGGTGCCGTCCAGCTCTATGAGCAGCTTGTCGATGGAGGTCTGGTCGAGGACGTTCAGGCCCAGCATGGCCTCGGCTATCTCGGTGTTGACGTTCTCAACGGCCTTGCTGACGCCCTTGCCCAGGTAACGGCTCTTGTCGCCGTCGCGCAGCTCGCAGGCCTCGTAGACGCCGGTGGAGGCGCCGGAGGGAACAGCAGCGCGGCCGACGGTGCCGTCGTCCAGGGTGACCTCGACCTCAACGGTCGGATTTCCGCGGGAGTCCAGTATCTCGCGCGCGGTGACGTCAACGATCTCGAAGTACTCTTTCATTGTAATTCTCCTTCAAAATGTTTTATTGAAATCACTTTTCAATGAGGGATACGCCGGTCATTTCCTTCGGCGCGGGCAGGCCCATGAGCTCCAGCAGCGTGGGCGCGATGTCCGCAAGACGGCCGCCGGTGCGGAGCTTGAGCTCGCCGGTGCCGACGATGACGAAGGGCACGGGATTCGTCGTGTGCGCGGTGTTGGGGCTGCCGTCAGGCTCGACCATCCTGTCCGCGTTGCCGTGGTCGGCGGTGACTGCGACGCAGATGCCGTTGCGCTTGGCCGCCTGGATCACCTCGCCCAGGCACTTGTCCACGGTCTCGACGGCAGTTATCGCCGCCTCAGTCACGCCCGTGTGGCCGACCATATCGCAGTTGGCGAAGTTGCACACATACAGGCCGCAGCCGCCCTCGTCCATGCGGGCCACGAGCTTGTCCTTGACCTCCACAGCGCTCATCTGCGGGATGAGGTCGTATGTCGGGTACTCCTTCGGGGAGGGTACGAGCACACGCTCCTCGCCCTCGTACTGCTTCTCCACGCCGCCGTTCAGGAAGAAGGTGACGTGCGCGTATTTCTCCGTCTCGGCCACGCGGAACTGCTTTATGCCGAGGCTGGAGACATACTCGCCTATCGTGCCGTCCAGGTGCTCGGGCGGGAAAGCGATGGGCAGGGTGAGCGCCGCGTCGTACTGCGCGGTGCAGACGTAGCTAAGCTCCAGCTCCTCGCAGCTCATCGGCGTGTCGGCCGGGAGGTTCCCGGTGAGCGCCCAGGTCATCTCGCGCGCCCTGTCGGGGCGGAAGTTCATGAAGATGACGCTGTCGCCGGAGCGGATCATGCCGTCCTTGCAGCAGACGACGGGCTCGACGAACTCGTCGGTGATGTCGGCGGCGTAGCTGGCCTCGACGGCCTCGACCGGGCCCTTGCAGCCCGCGCCGATGCCGCGGACGATGGCGTCATAGCCCTTCTGAAGGCGCTCCCAGCGCTTGTCGCGGTCCATGCCCCAGAAGCGGCCCTGGATGGTGGCTATCTTGCAGTTGCCGAGCTTCTCGCACTCGGCCTGGAGCTGGGCGACGTAGCCCGCGCCGGTCTTGGGGCCGACGTCGCGCCCGTCCAGGAAGCAGTGGACGTACACGCGCGGCAGGCCGCGGCGCTTGGCCATCTCCAGGATGGCGAAAATATGCGTGATATGGCTGTGGACGCCGCCGTCGGACAGCAGGCCGAGCACGTGCAGCGCGCCGCCCTTGGCAAGCGCGTCGTCCATCGCCTTGACGTAGGCGGGGTTCTCAAAGAAGCTGCCGTCCTTCACGGCATTGGTGATGCGAGGCAGGTCCTGGTACACCACGCGGCCGGCGCCTATGTTGGTGTGGCCGACCTCGGAGTTGCCCATCTGCCCCTCGGGCAGGCCGACGTCGAGGCCGGAGGCCGAGAGCTGAGTATGCGGGCAGTTGGCCAGCAGCTTGTCCATCACGGGCGTGTTCGCGGTGTATATGGCGTTGTCCGGGCCGGGGTTGCCGATGCCGTAGCCGTCCAGGATGATGAGAGCGGTGGGTCTTACATTCTCCATGGCTCACTCCGCGGCGGTGCCGGCGATGATGCGGGCAAAGTCCTGGGGCTTGAGCGAAGCGCCGCCGATGAGGCCGCCGTCGATATCCGGCTGGGCCAGCAGCTCGTCGCAGTTCTTGGCGTTCATGCTGCCGCCGTAGAGGATGCTGACGGCGCGCGCAGTCCGGGCGTCGAACATGCCGCGGATAACGGTGCGGATCTCGCGGCAGACCTCCTCAGCCTGGTCGGCGGTGGCGGTGCGGCCGGTGCCGATGGCCCAGATGGGCTCGTAGGCTATGACGCACTTCTTGACCTCACGGGCGTCCATGCCGGCGAGGGCCGCCTTGACCTGGTAGGCGACGTATTCCATGGTGAGCTCACGCTCGCGCTGCTCCAGGCTCTCGCCCACGCAGATGATGGGCGTGATGCCCGCGGCGAGCAGGGCCTTGGCCTTGGTGTTCACGAGAGAATCGCTCTCGGCGTGGTACTCGCGGCGCTCGCTGTGGCCGACGATGCAGTACTTGACACCCAGGTCAGCCAGCATGGCGGCGCTGACTTCGCCGGTATAGGCGCCGGATTCGTGCGCGGAGACATCCTGCGCGCCGAAGGCGAGGCGGCTGTCGCGCATGACCTTGGCCATGGCGGGGATTATCGGGAAAGGCACGCAGAGCACGCTCTCGCAGGTCTTGGTCTTGGGCATAGCCGCGCGCAGTTCCTCAACAAAGGGCTTGGCCTCGGAGGCCAGCTTGTTCATCTTCCAGTTGCCGGCTATAACGGTCTTGCGGTATTTTCTGTTCATCGTGATCGCTCCTTATTTGTCAAGCAGGCAGGCGACGCCGGGCAGCTCCAGACCCTCAAGGAACTCGAGGGAAGCGCCGCCGCCGGTGCTGATGTGGGTGATCTTGGCGGCCTGGCCGCTCTTCTCCACAGCGGAGGCGCTGTCGCCGCCGCCGATGATGGTCACCGCGCCGGAGTTGGCGACGGCCTCGGCCATCTTCCAGGTGCCGTTCGCGAAAGCCGGGAACTCAAACACGCCCATGGGCCCGTTCCACACGATGGTGCCCGCGCCCTTCACGGCCTCGCAGTAGAGCTCGACGGTCTTGGGGCCGATGTCCATGCCCATGAGGTCCTCGGGGATGTCCTCGCCCGCCTCGATGGGGGCGGCGTCCTTCGCGAACTCGGCAGCGCAGATGCTGTCCACGGGCAGCAGGAGCTTCACGCCCTTGGCCGCGGCCTTGTCCATCATTTCCTTCGCGTACTCGACCCTGTCGGCCTCGAGCAGGCTCTTGCCTATGGTGTGGCCCTGGGCCATCTTGAAGGTGTAGGCCATGCCGCCGCCGACGATGATAGTGTCGGCCTTCTCAAGGAGGTTGTTGATGACGCCAATCTTGTCGCTGACCTTGGCGCCGCCCAGGATGGCGACGAAGGGACGAGCAGGGTCGCTGAGGGCCTTGCCCATGACGGAGATCTCCTTCTCGACCAGGAAGCCGGCATAAGCGGGCAGGAAGGCGGCGACGCCGGCGGTGGAGGCGTGGGCGCGGTGGACGGTGCCGAAAGCGTCGGACACGTACACGTCGGCCATCTTCGCAAGCTCCTCGGCGAAGTCGGCGCCGTTCTTCTCCTCGCGCTTGTCGAAGCGGAGGTTCTCAAGCAGCAGCAGCTGGCCCGGCTGGAGAGCGGCGGCCTTGGCCTTGGCGTCCTCGCCGATGATGTCCTTCGCGAAGATGACGTCCATGCCCAAAAGCTCGGACAGCCTCTTGGCCACGGGGGCCAGGGTCAGGCTCTCCTTCCACTCGCCCTTGGGCTTGCCCAGGTGGGAGCAGGCGATGACGGCGGCGCCGTTCTCAAGCAGATACTTTATAGTGGGGAGGGCAGCGACTATGCGCTTATCGCTGGTTATCTCGCCCGTCTCCTTGTTCTGGGGGACGTTAAAATCACAGCGCAGGAGCACCTTCTTGCCGTGGGGGTCGAAGTCGCGAACAGTTTTCTTGTTGTAGTTCATGCTAATTCCTCCTGTTTCATATTACCGTAGTCTTTCAAGCCCTTGAAGCCCTGCTGCCTGAGCGCCTCGTATGTCAGGATCGCAGCGGCGTTTGAGAGGTTGAGGCTCCTCGCCTCGGATATCATGGGGATGCGGATGCAGCGGTCGCGGTATTTCTCCCGAAGCCATTCGGGCAGGCCCGCGGTCTCCTTCCCGAACATGAGGGTCACGTCGCCCCGCCAGTCGCACTCGACATAGCTCCTGGGGGCCTTTGTCGTGGTAAGCCAGAGGTTCGCGTCGCCGTTCAGGCGGAAATACTCGTCCAGGTTGTCATATACCCGGATGTCCACCAGGTACCAGTAGTCCAGGCCCGCGCGCTTCACCGCGCTGTCGGAGATGTCGAAGCCCAGGGGCTTTACCAGATGGAGCCTCGCCCCCGTGCAGGCACAGGTCCGCGCTATCGCGCCGGTGTTGTTGGGTATCTCGGGTTCTACGAGCACTATATCGACCATCCGGCCGCGCCTCCAGCTTGTTACATACGTTTGTATCATTACCCATAATTTTGGGCCAGAGACATTTTACTACCTTGCCAATGATTTTACAATACCAATAATGCCGTAAAACAATATTTTTTATTTAATTTTTTGTAAAATCCGTCATATAAAGTGTGCGATATTGAATCCGAGCCGAAAATGGCTTATAATGAAGCTGCAAAAACGGCCGTTCCGTTCGGGACACGGCCTGTTTCGGAGGACTTTATGGAGAAATACTTTATTGTAGTGCCCTGCTATAACGAAGAGGCCGTGCTGCCCGAGACGATGAAGCGCCTGGGCGAAAAGCTCAGCTCTCTTGAGGAACGGGGCATCGCGTCGCCTGACAGCCGCGTCCTCTTCGTGGACGACGGCTCCGCGGACGCGACCTGGGAAATGATAAAAAAGGCGCACGAGGCCTACCCCTCTGTCTTTACCGGCATCTCGCTCGACCGCAACCGCGGGCACCAGACAGCGCTCACCGAGGGCCTCATGGCCGCCCGCGCGGAGCGCGCCGTCTCCATCTCTATAGACGCCGACCTGCAGGACGACGTGGACGCCATCGACGCCATGGCTGAAAAGCGGCGCGAGGGCGCGCACATAGTCTGCGGCGTTCGTGCCAGCCGCCAGACGGACACCTTCATGAAGCGCTTCACCGCCCGGTCCTATTACCGGCTCATGCGCTTCTTCGGCTCCGACCTCATCTACGACCACGCGGACTTCCGCCTCATGGACCCCGAGGCCCTGGACAGGCTTGCCCTCTACCACGGGGACGACCTCTTCCTGCGCGGGCTCATCACCCGGCTCGGCCTGCCCTGCGAGACGGTGAGCTACGACCGCGCGGAACGCTTTGCAGGCGAGAGCAAGTACACGCTTAAAAAGATGCTGAAGCTCGCCCTCAAGGGCGCGGAGAGCGGGCGCATGAAGCCCATGAGCGTCCCGCGCGAGCCCTACGGCCACACGAGGGAGGCGCTGGAGTTTTGAGCGGCTGCACAGACTGCCCGAGGGCCTGCGGCGCCGAGCGTGAAAACGGCGCCCTGGGCCGCTGCCGCTCGCCATATCTCCCCCGCGCCGCGAGGGCGGCGGCGCACTACGGCGAGGAGCCCTGCATAAGCGGCACGCGCGGCAGCGGCACCATCTTCTTCACCGGCTGCTCCCTCGGCTGCGTCTACTGCCAGAACCGCGAGATCGCCCGGGGCGGCGGGGTGGAGCTCACCGTGCCGAAGCTGCGGGAGGTAATGCTCCGGCTGCGCGACACGGGCGTACATAACATAAGCCTCGTCACCGCCTCGCACTTCGTCCGCCCCATTGCCGAGGCGCTCTCCGGCCTCCAGCTGGGCGTGCCTGTGGTCTGGAACAGCTCCGGCTACGAGAGCGTCGAGACGCTCAAAATGCTCGAAGGCCTCGTGCAGATCTACATGCCTGACTTCAAATACTCCCTCCCCTCCCCCGCCGCGCGCTACTCGGACGCGCCGGACTACCCGGAGGTCGCCTCGGCGGCTATCCTGGAGATGTTCCGTCAGGTGGGAGTGTACCGGATGGACGAGGATGACGTCCTCCGCTCCGGCGTGCTCATACGGCATCTCATCCTGCCCGGGCAGCTCCAGAACACGCGCGGGGTCATCGACTGGATGGCCGAGCACTTCCCCATGGGCGGCGTGCTCTTTTCGCTCATGGCGCAGTACACGCCCATGCCAGGCGTGGCGGAGCGCTTTCCTGAGCTTGGCCGCCCCGTTACCGCGGCCGAGGCGCAGGAAATGTACGACTACCTGCTCGCGCGCGGCATTGAGGACGGCTACTGGCAGGAGCCCGACGCCTCCGGCGAGGACATGATCCCCGCCTTCGACGGCACGGGTTTGGATTGACAAAAACAGCTTTCGGGTTTTTAATGTTCACAAATGGCACAATTATATATAATTGGAGGAAATGTCATGGATTACAAGGAAGTTCTCGAAAAGGCGCGCGGAAACATCGGCCCTTACTGCAAGGCATGTCCCGTCTGCAACGGCAAGGCCTGCGGCAATTCCATGCCCGGCCCCGGCTCCAAGGGTCCCGGCAACGGCGCCGCCCGCAACTATGACGCCTGGCAGAAGGTCTTCGTGAACATGGACACCATCTGCTCCAACGCCGCCCCGGACACGAGCTTCAAGCTCTTCGGCCGCGAGTTCGCCCTTCCCGTCTTCACCGCCCCCATCGGCGCCCTGCCCATGCACTACAGCGACGCCTACGACGACTTTGCCTACAACGACATCCTCATCCCCACCGCCGTGGAGTGCGGCTCCGCCTCCTTCACCGGCGACGGCGTGGACCCCGAGATCATGAAGCGCTCCGCCGCGGCCATGGCCAAGGTCGGCGGCGTCGGCATCCCCACCATCAAGCCCTGGAACAACGAGGCCGTGTTTGAGAAGCTCGACGTGCTCAACGAGCTGGGAATCTTCGCCGCCGCGATGGACATCGACGGCGCGGGCCTGCCCTTCCTCAAGGCCATGAACCCGAACGCCGGCTCCAAGCCCGTGGCCGACCTCAAAGCCGTCATCGATTATGCCAAGATGCCCTTCATCATCAAGGGTATCATGACCGTCGCAGGCGCTGAGAAGGCCGTCGAGGCCGGGGCTGCGGGCATCGTCGTCTCGAACCACGGCGGGCGCGTGCTCGGCCAGACCCGCGCAACTGCGGACGTCCTGCCGGACATCGCCGCGGCCGTCGGCGGCAAGTGCGTCATCTTCGTGGACGGCGGCATCCGCACCGGCGTGGACGTGTTCAAAGCCCTCGCCCTTGGCGCGGACGCGGTGCTCATCGGCCGTCCCTTTGTCCCGGCGGTCTACGGCGGCGAGGCCGAGGGCGCCAAGCTGCTCTTCGCCAAGCTGAAGGCCGAGCTCGTGGACACCATGACCATGTGCGGCGCTCACACGCTCGCCGAGATCACCCGGGAAAAGGTCTACATAGAAAAATGAGCCGTAAAAGGCCGGGACGCGGGCGGCTGAGGCTGCTCGCGTCCCTTCTTTTGGCCGCGCTGCTGCTTTGTTCCCCCGCGCTCGCGGACGGGGCTGCGGACGCGCTGGACGCGGAGGTGGGCGCGCTCTTCGAGAAGTATGACCTGAGCGAGCGGAACTTCGCCCTAGGCTTCCGCGCGCTTTCGGACGGAACGGAATACTGGTACAACGCCGACAAGCTCTTTGAGACGGCCAGCCTCTACAAGCTGCCGCTCAACATGTATTTCTACGAGCTGGAGGCCGCGGGCGAGCTGGAGCCGGACGGGGCCGTCTACGGCATCCCGCTCGGGTTCTTCCACGAGCAGAGCCTCGAGTTCTCCAACAACGAGCTCTCGCAGGCGATGCTGGACTGGATAGGCAGCTACCGCGAGTTCAAGGACATCGCCTTCGGCTACACGGGCCTGGACGACAGCCTGCGGGACATGGAGTACTACGCCTGCGGCGGCTTTTCCGCTCGGATGATGGTCGGCATGCTGCAAACGCTCTACGACGACCCGGACACCTTCGGCGAGGCGATAAGCTACCTGAAAGATGCCCAGCCCGGGCAATACCTCGAGAGCGGGGACTGCGGGCTCGAGGTCGCGCAGAAATACGGCTACGAGCACTACGACGGCGTACTCAACATCTGCATCGCGGGCATCGTGTACACGGAGGAGCCGTTTCTCATAACCGTGCTGACGCGGGGCGTGGGCAGGGCGGACGAGCTCATGGGCAAGCTCTGCGACGCCTTTGCCGCCTACGAGCAGGGGCGCGAGCGCGTGGAGCCCGTGCCGCCGGAGACGCTGGCCGACGGGCCGGACTTGCAGCCCGTCTCGGTGCTGCTGGACGCGGCGCGGCTGGCCCTGCGGCTGGCTGGGTTCCCCTTTGCGGCGGGGCTGATATAAGCAAGACACCGGGGAGGCGGATGCCTCCCCGGTGCTGTTTTTATATTCGGCTTATTTCACGCTCTCGCAGAAGCGCATGATCATGGCCGCAGCCTGCGCGCGGGTGGCGGTGGCGAGCGGAGTGAGAGCGCCGTTCTCGTCGCCCTCGGTGAGGCCAGACCCGCAGGCCCACTGGAAGGCGGACATCGCGTACTCGCTGATGCTGGTGGCATCGACGTCCTTGCTCAATTTACTTCTTTATATTACCATCTGCACTCGAATAGTGCAAGCTAATTTTTGAAGTTCGCGCAAAACCGCCCCGGTTTCCCGGGGCGGTTCAGCCTTTTTTATGCCTTTTAGTCCAGCTTCATGGGCGCTTCGCCCTTTTTGAAGTGCAGCTCCTTCATGCCCTCGACCTCGTCGCACACCTGTTTGAACGAGCAGACCGAGCAGTCAGTGGCCAGGCCGTCCATGATGTGGTTCAGCGTCAGCGTGATCTTATCCACCTTCTTCGCCGTGTCCGCAAGCTCCTTGCACAGCTCGCGGTCGCCTGTGACGAATATGACGCAGACATGGTCTATGAGCTTGTTTTCCTTATACTTCTTTATGAAGCTGTTGCCGATGGCGCGGAAGCTTATCCCGCGCTTCACGGCCTGTTTCGACACGCGCACCTGTTCTCTCTGATTCTCCGGGGACACGCGCATCATATAGCCTTCAGGGTAGACGTGGTATTTCACGAACTCCATGTCCCTTATCGTGCGGAAAGCCTCCTGGTCGTCGCCGCTGATGTTGTTGACATGCAGCAGCACTATCCGCGCAAAGGGGGTGTCCGCCCGGATGGAGCCGAGGTCGGGACCGACAAGCGTTATCCTGTCCTCAGGGACAAGGCTCGCGTCCGTCGTGACGCAGGTGCAGTTCGAGGCCGGGTTGCTGCCGCCGCCCAGCTCATAGGCCGCGTCACGCGTCAGCACCAGCTCGTTCTGCCCGAGGTCCTTCCAGGCGCGCGACGGCTCATAGCCCCACACCTGGGGACGCAGGCCGCCGAGCTTCTCCGTCAGCTCCCGTATCGTGCTGTTATATAGCTCCATCCTATTAGAACGCTATGTCTCTCGGCTTGCGGTCATGGAACTTGTTCAGCACCGTATACAGCCAGCCGACGAGCTTCATGTCGAGGTTCAGCATGTAGACCGTGAACAGCACCACAAACGTCACTGAGAGGGCCTTGAACAGGAATTTGAACATCCTGCCTATTATGCAGCCTTTCTTCATTTATCAGACCATTCCTTTCGTTTAGGCTCGGGCCGGGTCTCACGCGCCCTTGGCTATGCCTTTCTGGCGGGCGTACTCCGCCGCGCCCAGAGCGCCCATCAGCTGCGGGTCGGTCTTCAGGTTGATGACCTTCAGCTTCAGCACGTGCTCTATCGCCACCTTCAGGCCCTCGTTCTTCGCGCAGCCGCCAGTCAGCGTGATGCTGTCAGTCGCGCCCGCCTTCTTCGCCATGACGAAGCACCTCTTCGCGACCGCCATCTCGATGCCCGCCGCGATCTCGTCCATCGGCTTGCCCTCGCCCACCAGAGTGATGACCTCGCTCTCGGCGAAAACCGTGCACTGTGCCGTGATGGGGATGACGTTCTTCGCCGTCAGGCTCAGGTTCGAGAAGTCAGGCAGGCTCAGCTCGAACGCGTTCGCCATCGCCTCGAAGAAGCGGCCCGTGCCCGCCGAGCACTTGTCGTTCATAGCGAAGTTCTTCACCGTGCCGTCCGTGTCGATGCTGATGCCCTTCACGTCCTGGCCGCCGATGTCGATTATCGCGCGCACGTTCGGGTCCGTCACGTGGACGCCCATCGCGTGGCAGCTTATCTCCGAGATGTTCTCGTCCGCAAACGGCACCTTGTTCCGGCCGTAGCCCGTGCCGATGAGGTACGCCAGGTCCTTCGACGTGTTCAGCTCCGGTACCTTCGCTATGACCTCGTTCATCGCCATTATCGCGCTCTGCTCGGAGTTTATCTTGCTCCTTATCGTCGTATCCGCTACCATCTTGCCGGTCTCGTCAAGTATTACCGCCTTCGTATAAGTGGAGCCGACGTCGCATCCTCCGTAGTACTTCATTATATAATCTTCCTCCTAATAATCTTTTTATTTTATTACAAAAGACTTACCAGGTGATGTCGTCCTCGAACTCGATGAGGCTCTCGTCCGTGGGCTCCGCCTGAATGATGGCGCGCATGTAGTTCGTGACCTTGGCGCGCATGTCGCGGCGGGAGACGGTACGCGGGTCCATGAGGTCGTGCTCGACCCAGATGAGGTGCAGGCCGCGCTCACGCGCCTGCTCGTCGAACAGGCCCTGCAGGCCCGCCATGGTCTTGCAGCAGACATGCTGGTACATGATGATGAAGTTGGCGTTGAACTGCTCGCAGACCTTCCAGAGCTCGTCAAGCACGTGGACGTAGCCGCCGTTGGTGTGCTTGCGCATGACCATGCGCTCGTACAGCCTGGCGAGGTCGCGGATGGCCTCGTCCTTGTCCGTGGTGTTGAGCTCCTTGGTGAAGTTGAGGCTCTCCATCTCGACGAGGACGCCGATGCCCCAGGCGTTGGCCAGCCAGTTCGAGAAGTTCGCGTAGTAGTGGGCCGGGCAGCTCCACACAACGGCGCGGTACTTCATCGGGTGGCGGTAGGGGTTGCACTTCTCCTCGTAGGACTGGAACATCAGCTTGCGGACCTTGTAGAAGGTCTTCATGACGCTCGGCTCCAGGCCGCCGTCCATCTCGTAGTTCCACTTGCGGAAGAGCTCGTAGCAGGGACCGATGAGCTGCGGATACGGGGTGGAGTTCATTTCCCACTTCTCCATCTCCATCTTCGTCTGCTCGTTGAAGCGGCGGATGACGGTGAAGTAGTGCTCCCAATCCCACTTCTCACCGGTGATCTCCTCGACCCACTTGATGCAGTGCAGCATATCCTGCGCGCCGCACTCGACGGTATCCTCGTCGTCGTAGCGGACCGGCAGCGTGAGCGGGAAGGTCGGCAGCTTGAAGCGGCGGTCCTGGTAGCTCGTGGCCATGTCGGAGCCGTCGCAGGGGGTGGAGGTGGAGATGAAGCCGAGGCCGCAGTGCGGCAGGGCGTCCAGGATGGCGCAGCCACATTCGCTCGTCGGCACCGGGCAGGTGTCCGAAGGCAGGCCGTAGCTCTCGACGGCGTCGATATACGGGATGCAGATGAGCTGGTCGAGCTCGGAGACCAGGAACATCGGGATGAGCTGATACGGGATGCCTATGAGGCCCGGGAAACCGGCCATCATCTGGGCCATGGTCATCTCGTCGAACAGCATCAGCTTGTCGTTTATCTTGTCGTTGCCGCCGATGCGACGGTCGGCCATCAGCAGCGTGGAGATGACGTTCTCGACGTAGCGGTAGACGTCGGCCAGCAGCAGGCGGTTCATCGTGACCGCGCGGCCGCGGTAGCCGAGGGTGTTGCGGTCGAAGAACGCGACGGAGGCCAGGTAGGAGCTGAACCAGCGGTACTCAAACAGGCCCAGGGCTATGCTCATGGGGTCACGCATGACCATCTTTATCATGTCGGCCCAGAGGATGAGCCAGTTCTGGAAGTCGCGGGCCGTGGACTCGACGCCCTTCCACTCGCGCCTCGTGAAGGCTATGGCGCCCTTCTGATACAGGCGGCCCAGCTGGCGCTCGCCGTTTATGAACCTGTCCCACTTCTCAGCCGGGGAGAGGGCGATAAAATCCCTGACCTCGCTCTGGATGCGCTCCTTGTCCATGCGCAGCTTGTTCGCCTGCTTCTTCCCAAAATCCTTCCAGTCGATTTCGGAAATCATTTCCTTCCAGATCTTGAGGTCGCCGGGTACGTTTTTCTTTATCCATTCCAGATTGGTTTTCAGCATCTTATTTGACCTCCTTGCCCTGCTGGATGCGTTTTATCTCCAGGGATTCCACGAAGGCCTGGAAACGGGTACGGAGCTGGCCGGATGTCTTGGCGTTGTAGGGCCTGTCGATGGTGAGGACCGGGTGGCCGTAGTCCTCATACTGGATATGGCTGGCGAGGGCGCGCTCGAAGCCCCAGAAGTCGCAGAACTTGACGTTCTCGTAGATGATGCCGTCGGCCTTGAACTCGCGGGCGAGCCTGTCGGCGGTCTCGCGGCGCTGGAATATCTTCTCGTCGGACATGAAGCGCGGGCACTCGCTGGTGATGAGGTAGTGGCGGCAGATCTGGACGAGAGCGGGCTCCTCGTCGTTCAGCTCTATCACTTCCCTGCCGGGGAACACGCCGAAGCAGAAGCGGTCGAACGCTATGAACGCGCCTGCATCCTCAAGCATGCGGGTGAGATTGGGGTCGTCCACCTCGGAGCCGACTATGCCCACACGGCAGCGGTACCAGGGCTTCGGGTCGAGCTCGCGGGACTTTATCTCCTCCAGGGTCTCTCTCAGATAGGGGAGTATCAGCTTTTGCGGACAGCAGAAACTCACCATGTTGATGATGTGGAACTCGTAGCCGGTCACGGGCGGATTGTCGAGCTTGCGGAGCTCGCTTATCTCCGTGATGATACGGCAGACCTCGTTGTGGCGCGCGACGGCCTCACGCAGGGCGGCGTCGGAGATGTCCACGCCCAGCTTCTCGTGCATTACGTTCAGCACCCTGTTCTGCATCTGGACAACATAGTGCTTCAGGGTGTAATCCGTATACTTGTACGGGATATCCGCGTGCGTCACGAAGAAATTGGGCTTGTCGATGCACTTGAGAAGCTCAATGTTCTCCATGCAGCGGTTCATCTGCGCGCAGGCGTCCACGCCGCAGATGCCGTCCAGGAAATTGTAGCCCCCCTCGATGGCCCTCTCGACCAGGGCGCGGCAGTACTCACATGTGTAGTTCGACATGTAATAAGACGCCACGTCGATGCTGCCCGTATTCGGCGCGCGCATCCTGACCGAGAAGCAGTTGTCTACATTGAGAAGCACTTCCGGCATGTGGTAGCAGGTGAAGCCCAGGGCGAGCTGGCCCTCCTCCTTCGCCTGGCGCACCAGCTCGTTGTTAGCGCTGTCGAGCAGGTTCTCAAAGTAGATGAGATGCTTAAGATCTTTCAAATGTTTACACCTCTCTTATAAAATCTCTATTTTTCGGAGCGCTTCCCTCACTCCGTAGAGCACCTGTGAATCCAGGGGCAGCTCGAACACGCTCCTGCCCTGGATATCGTTCGCCGCGTGGGCCTCGTCCGCCGCTATGAAGGCGAGTATCTCCACGCCCGGTATCTCTATATACCGGTTCAGCTCCGGATTCGTCACCCGGTTGATGATGGCGCCGATGTGGTCGTACATCACGAGCTCGTCGGCGACTTCCTTTATCGTCTCCGCGACCTTCGTCCCCTTCCGGCTCTGGTCCGAGATGAGGATGAGGTGCGTGACCTTCTCCATTACGCGGCGCTGTATCTGCTCTATGCCCGCCTCGCCGTCTATCACGACGTAGTCAAAGTCGTTCGCCAGCATACTGACGACTTCCTTCAGATAGGCGTTCACGCTGCAATAGCAGCCCTCGTTCTCCGGGCGGCCTATCGCGAGGAAGGAAAAGCCCTTCGTCTCGACCATGGTGTCGAAAATGCGGAACCGGGACTCGTTGAGCATCTCTATGGCCTCGCGCGGGCGACCGTCCTCCGCGCTTTTTATCACCGCGCGGCGGATATCGTCCAGGGAGGACGTGACCTTGATTCCCAGCGCCGTGGACAGACCTACGGCGGGATCTGCGTCTATCGCCAGTATCTTCGCGCCGGGCTTGTCCTCCGTCAGCACGCGAACTATCGAGGCGGCAAGCGAGGTCTTGCCGACGCCGCCCTTGCCTGCCAGCGCAATTATCCTGGCCCTGCTGTCTCCCATATGCAGACCACCTCCCAAATATGCAAAGGAGCGCGTCCGCCGCTGCCGGCGGGCCCTCCTGTCTCGACATTTGCTTTACATTTAACAAAATACCACATTCCCAACCTTTTTTCAAGGGTTATCGTACAATTCGATTTGAGTTTGTGCAAATATCCTGCCTGAGGCTCCATAAACTGTCTGGCATGGCAAAAACCGCTCTGCCTCTGCTTTGACCAATAACCAGCCCGCAGGCGGAGGTTTTTTTGTTGAATGTAACGCGGGGCTGTGATATCATCTATGCAGCGGGCGGGCGCCTCATGCCCTTGCCCCAAGGAGGCATGAACTATGTTTACAAAACGCATGGCCCTGCACGAGGGCGGACACGGCCACGAGGGCTGCTGCGGGCAGCACAGCCACGAGCACGCGCACGAGCACGTCTCCGGCCATCACCACGAGCACGGCGACACGCCCGAGCTCACGCCCGAACAGACTCTCGCGCTCATGAGCTATATGCTCGACCACAACCGCAGCCACGCCGAGGAGCTCCACGGCGTCGCCCACGCGCTGGAGCACCAGGGCAAGCCAGAGGCAGCGAAGCTCGTCGCCGAGGCGGTCCACTACTTCGGCCACTGCAACGACAGGCTGGAGGAGGCCCTCCGGCTGGTAAAGGGGGAATGAGTCATGTGCCTTTCCGACGCCTTTGAGCTGGTGGACGGCGAACGCCGCCCCCTCATGAGCTACGTCTCCGGCATCAGCGTGGACGAAAACGGCGTCACGCTCACGGACATGCTCGGCGCGCGCAAGACCGTCGCCGGCACACTCAAGAGCGTGGACCTCACGCGAAACGTCATACTCATAGAGGCCAAATGAAAAAACCGCCCCGGAGGGCGGTTTTTTCATGTCTTTTCTCAGGTGCCGAGGTAGGCGGCCTTGATGGCAGGGTCGTTCAGCAGCTGCTTGCCCGGGCCGGTGGTTGTGATCTTGCCGGTCTCAAGCACGTAGCCTATGTCGGCTATGCGCAGGGCCATGTTTGCGTTCTGCTCTATGAGCAGGACGGTGACGCCCATGCGGTTTATTTCCTTTATTATGTCGAAGATGCCCTTCACGACGATGGGCGCGAGGCCCAGGGAGGGTTCGTCCATCATTATGATCTTCGGCCGGCTCATCAGCGCGCGGCCGACGGCCAGCATCTGCTGCTCGCCGCCCGAGAGCGTGCCCGCGGCCTGCCAGGAGCGCTCCTTCAGCCTCGGGAAGAGCTCGTAGACCCAATTGAGGTCGTCGCTGAGGTCGTCCTTGCGAAGATACGCGCCTATTTTGAGGTTTTCCAGCACCGTGAGGTCCGGGAAGACACGCCTGCCCTCAGGGACGAGGGTTACGCCCTTGGCGACTATCTTGTCCGGCGTCAGGCCGGTTATATCCTCACCCTGGAGGTGGATACGGCCCTTCGCGGGCTTCACGAGGCCCGCTATCGTGCGCAGCGTGGTGCTCTTGCCCGCGCCGTTCGCGCCGATGAGGGTGACTATCTTCCGCTCCGGCACCTCGAAGGTGATGCCTTTGACGGCCTCTATGCCGCCGTAGCTGACCTTCAGCCCGTCAATTTTAAGCATCGTCCGACACCCCCAGATAAGCCTCTATGACCTTCGGGTCGTTCTGCACCTGCGCGGGCGTGCCCTGCGCGATGAGCTTGCCGAAGTCCAGCACGTATATCCTGTCCGAGAACTGCATGACGAGGTCCATGTGGTGCTCTATCATGAACACGGTCAGGTGGTGCGTGTCCTTTATCTGCACGATGAACTCGCCCAGCTCCTGAGTCTCCTGCGGGTTCATGCCCGCGGCGGGCTCGTCCAGCAGCAGCAGCTTCGGCTCCGTGGCCAGCGCGCGGGCTATCTCCAGCCGGCGCTGTATGCCGTAGGGCAGGCTGCCCGCGACCTCGTCCTTCAGGTGGCCGAGGTTCTGCTCTTCAAGCAGGGCCATGGCCTCCTCCTGCATCCGGCGCTCCTCCGTGCGGTTCGTGCGGAAGGTGGCGGAGAACACGTTCTGCTTTGCGCGCATGTGCTTGGCTATGAGCACGTTCTCCAGCACCGTTAACGAGGAGAACAGGCGGATGTTCTGGAAGGTACGCGCGATGCCCAGCTCCGTTATCCGGTCCGGCGTCGGCGCGATGACGTGGCCGGTAAATTTGTCCGCGTTCTCACCGAGGTAGGCCTTTTTCATCTTGCCCTGCGGGTGGTTGCGGACGATGGGCTTGCCCTCGAAGACTATCTCGCCGTTCGTGGGCTGGTAGACGCCCGTCACGCAGTTGAAGGCCGTGGTCTTGCCCGCGCCGTTGGGGCCTATGAGGGCCACTATCTCGCCGCGGTCCACCTCCAGCGAGAGGCCGTTCACGGCGACGACGCCGCCGAACTGCATGGTGATGTCCTGAAGCCTCAGGACGTTTTCACGTTTTTCACTCATTTCGCGGCACCTCCCTCAGCCTGGGCCGCAGCAGGTGCTTTTTTTCGTCTCTTGAAGAGATCGGGCAGCTCCTTCTGGCCCATGATGCCCTTGCGGAAGAACAGCACGACGACCATGATGATGACCGAGAACACGACCAGCCGGAAGCCGCTGCGGAACATCGCGGATTCGATGCCGAGGAAGCTGCCGTTGTCGAGCCCGCGCAGCCACCACTCGGAGCAGGCGATGAACAGGAAGCTCGCTATGCAGCTGCCCGTCACGGAGCCGAGGCCGCCCAGGACGACGATGAGCAGGATCTCATATGTCATCGAGGACTTGAACTGCGCCGCCTGGATGGTGTTCATGAACATTGCCAGCAGCGCGCCGCCCACGCCCGCAAAGAAGCAGGAGATGCAGAAGGCCATCTGCTTGTGCTTGAACAGGCGCACGCCCATGGCCTCCGCCGCTATCTCGTCCTCGCGTATGGCCTTGAAGGCACGGCCGTAGGAGGAGTTTATGAGCAGCACAATGACGAGGATGCACATCGAGGCCACGAACACCGGCACAAAGGTGGCGAAGGACACGCTCGTCCCGCCGATGTTGAAGGTGAAGTCCGACAGGCGCGTATAGCCGCGCAGGACGTTCGAACCGTTCGTGATGGGGCCGAAGGACTGCCACTGGAAGATGGCCTTGATTATCTCTGCAAAGCCCAGGGTGGCGATGGCAAGGTAGTCGCTCTTGAGCCTGAGCACGGGCAGGCCGATGAGCCAGGCGAAGAAGGCGGCGACTATGCCCGCGAGCAGCATGGCGATGAGCGCGCCGATTATGAGTCCCGGCGCGGCCATGGCCTCCAGGCCGAAGATGCCGTTTATGGCCTCCTGGAAGGAGAAATGTATGGCGGCGTCGTAGTACTGGTAGACGCTGTCGATGCTCGCGGAGGGGATGGAGAAGATGGCGTAGGTATAGGCGCCTATGAGCATGAAACCAGCCTGGCCCAGCGAGAACAGGCCCGTGAAGCCGTTGAGCAGGTTCATCGACACCGCGACGAGCGCGTAGACAGCGCTCTTGCGCACAACGGTGATGAGCATGTAGAGCCTTGAGGTGGCGGTTATGGCCTGGTCCATATAGATGCACAGGGCATAGAGGACTATGAGGCAGGCCGCCGTTACGCCCAGCTTTATTAGCTTTTTCTTTTTCATATCCATATCTTCGCCCTCCTCAGACCTTGTCCGTGGCCTTCTCGCCGAAGAGGCCGGTGGGCTTGAAGACGAGAATAATGATGAGCAGCACGAAGGTGAAGGCGTCCGCGAAGGTGGAAAGGCCGAGGCCCGTCGGGATGACGCCGTAGGCCACGAGCAGGGTGTCGAGGCCCTTGATGATGTTCTCGCAGATGCCGATGATGAAGGCGCCGATAACCGCGCCCGGGATGGAGCCTATGCCGCCGAACACCGCCGCGACGAAGGCCTTCAGGCCCGGCATCGCGCCCACCGTCGGCGTGACGCCGGGGTAGTTCGTGAAAAACAGCATGGAGCCGATCGCCGCGAGGAAGGAGCCGATGATGAAAGTCATCGAGATGACGTTGTTTATCTTGATGCCCATGAGCGTACTCGTCTCGAAGTCCTTCGCCACGGCGCGCATGGCCATGCCTATCTTCGTGTGGTTTATGAGCAGCACCAGCAGCACGACCAGCACCAGCGTCAGCACCGGCGTCACCAGCGTGACCATCTTAGTCGTCGCGCCGAAGATGCTGACCGTGTCGGATATCCAGGGGATGGTGGGATAGTTCTTGTTCAGGCCGCCGGTGACGTAGAGCGCGAGGTTCTGCAAAAGATAGCTCACGCCTATGGCGCTTATCATTACCGACATCCTCGGCGCGGAGCGCAGGGGCTTATACGCCACGCGCTCTATGAGGAAGCCCAGCAGCACTGTGAACACTATTACAAAAGGTATCGCCAGCCACAGCGGCATCCAGGTAACGGCATAGACCATCATGAGGCCCGAGACCATGAACACGTCGCCGTGGGCGAAGTTTATGAGCCTGAGTATGCCGTAGACCATAGTATAGCCGACGGCTATGAGCGCGTACTGACCGCCGACGGATATGCCGGAGAGCAGATACGGCAGCAGCTTTTCAAAGAAATCCATCGGGTGACCTCCTATTGCCTGCGCCGCCTCGAAAACGCGGCTTTCCGCCGCACTTTCGACGGAGCGCATGCAAGATTTCGGGAATCTCGGGGCAAGGCGGGGGCTTTCGCCCCCGCCCGAAGGTTCTTTCTATTGCAGGTTTGCTCCCGCGGAGCGCTTATTCAACGCCCTGCTCGCCGATGAGGTCCCAAACGCCCGTCTCGGTGTTGCAGTACTTGATGAAAGCGATGTCGCGGGTCGCGTCCTTCGCGCCATCAGCGAAGCTGATGTTGCCGGTGACGCCATCGTAGCTGACGCCGGGCAGGGCGGCCAGGACGGCGGCCGGGTCGGCGCTGCCAGCAGCCTTGATGGCTTCGAGCGCAACGTAGTAGGCGTCATAGCCCATGACGGAGACGGCCGCTATCATGTCGTTGCCGCCGTTGTTCTCAAGGTTGACGCTGTCGGAGTTGATCCACTCCTTGAACGCCGCGTCGAACTCGGCGTTGCCGCCCTCCTGATAGAAGGTGGTGACGTAGATATGCACGTTGTCCTTGCCCTGGGCGGCTTTCACGATGACGTTGGAGTCCCAGGTGTCGCCCGCGAGGATGGGCATGCCCAGATCCTGAGTGGCGGCCTGGTCGATGATCAGAGCAGCGGCCTCAGTGGAGACAGGCGCCACGAAGATGTCGCAGCCGTTGGACTTGGCGTTGGTGACGTAGCTGCTGTAGTCGGAGGTGCCCTCCTGGAAGACCTCCTGGACGCAGTTCTCAGCGCCGAAAGCCTCGACGAAGTAGTTCACCAGGCCGACGGAGTAGTCGTCGCCCTGCTTGGCGAGGCAGTAGGCCTTGGTCGCGCCGAGGCTCTTGGCATAGTTCGCCAGGACGGTGCCCTGGAAGGGGTCGATGAAGCAGATGCGGTAATATGTATCGCTGACCTGGGTGACCTGCGGGTTGGTGCAGGTGACGCCGATGGCGGGCACGCCCGCGTCGCCGAAGGTGGTGGCAGCCGCTATGGACACGCCGGAGCCGTAGGAGCCGAGCACGACGGAGGCGCCCTGCGTTATGAGCTCCTGAGCCGCGGAGACGGCCTTGTCGTTGCTGGACTGGTTGTCGGCGTAGATGAGCTCGACGTTGTAGGTCTCGCCGCCGATCTCGACGGTCGGGGTCAGGGAGTTGGCATACTGCATGCCGAGTATCTCCTGCTTGCCGCCCGCACCATTGTCGCCGGACTGGGGCTCAAACACGCCTATCTTGATGACCTTGTCGCCGGAAGCAGCGCCGTCATCGGCAGGGGCCTCGCTGGCCGGGGCGTCGTCCGCCGGGGCCTGGCTCTCGGTGGCCGCAGGCTCGCCGCAGGCGGCAAGGGCAAACACCATGCACAGTGCAAGCAGAAGTGCAAGTATCTTCTTCATTCAGTCTCATCCTCCTAAATCATGTTCGGCCGCGACGTCCACACGCAGCGGACAAATGTACTTCGCAGCCTGGGCATGATTATAAACCATCTCGCCCGCGATTGCAACAGAATTTCTTACTTTTTATTGCTATTTCTTTAATAAATCAGCGCAAATCTTTTTCGTGCCGAAAAAGTCGTTTGCTGTAGGAGTAATTTTATGCATTATTCACAATTTACACCATAACTGGCCCTGTGCGCCAGTCGCCGCCGCCGCGGCGCTCAGCGGCGGCCCGGTAGGCCAGGACACAGAGGTCGCGCGCGCCGGCGCCCAGCTCGAAGAGCTCCAGCGCCTCCCGGGGGAGCTGCCTGGCCGTGGCAGGCTTTGTGATTATAGGCACGCGGCTCTTGTCCTGGGCCTGGCGCAGCAGGGCGCGGCCGCGCTCCGTCGCCGCGAGCAGGCGCGCGTAGGGCGGCAGCTCCTCTGCCATGCCCTCTCTTATGCCCAGGCAAGCGCACATGGTCATGCGTCGTATGCGTGAGAGAGCGTAGCGCTTCGACTTGGCCGCGGCCAGCACGCCGTCGAGCGTCGGCTCGTCCCGGACGGCGGCGCGCAGTCGGTTGCCGAGGCCCTCGGAAGCGTCCGGCAGGCGGTTAAACTCCGCGTCGGGCAGCATACGCAGGCGGGAGAGGAGCATGGGCTCCAGGGTTTCCATGAGCACGGGGCCGCGTCCGCGCTCGTATTCGCGCTCGAATACGGCCGAGGCGGCGTCGGGCATGAAGCCGCGGTTACTTTTGCCGGCGGCGAGGCGGTTTCGCAGCTCGGATGCGGAACGGATGCTCCCCTGCCCCGGCGCATCGTGGGCCGCGCCCTCGCGCCGGATCGTCATGAAGCCCAGGTCGAGACCCAGCTCGTAGATGGCGCGTATATATTCGACGGCGAGGATGTTGTTGGGCGTTTCGAGCAGGGCGGCGGTATCCTCGTCTGTTACGGCGGCGAGGGCGCGCTGGCGCGCGGCGGCGAAGGGGATGCCGCCTTCGAGCTCGTTTCGGAGCGCGGCGGAGAAGTCAGGGCCCAACAGGGCTTCGGCCGCGCGCTCCAGCGGCTCGGTCTCGCCGCACTCGCTGCCGAAGCAGAGGCAGTCCACGACGCCGAGCGCGGCGAGCAGGCCCACCCCGCCGCGGGCAAAGCCCTCAGCCGAGGACAACGCCCAGGGCAGGGGCAGTTCAAAGACGAGGTCGGCGCCGCAGCGGGCGGCGGCCTCGGCGCGTGCAAACTTCGACCACACCGCCGCCTCGCCGCGCTGGACAAAGTCGCCGGACATGGCGCAGACTACGGCTGCGTCACCGCCGAGTGCCTCGCGGGCGCGCTCGATGAGCAGCGCGTGGCCGTTGTGGAAGGGGTTGAATTCTGCGACTATGCCTGCGGCGCGCATAGCGTCATCTCCTTTTTTGGGTGTTGGTTGGTTGATTTGTTTTTGAGGTTGGAGGAACTCGCCGTTTTGCTGGCGGTTGGCTTTACGTTGGTGCTGCCTGTTCCACCCCATTTCTTTGGTCTTGCCCAAAGAAACGGGGTGGAGCCCCAAAGAAAAACGCTTTTTGGGGTGGTGGCGCCCCCGTGAGGTTTCGGGGCCCACCCGCCTCTCCCACTC